>VOFI01001349.1_pt1 | contig 32542 bp, 46 predicted proteins | sample 5384131 | NCBI WGS metagenome assembly VOFI01 (sample SAMN12384728, study PRJNA508395) | human gut metagenome | isolation source: healthy gut H | host: Homo sapiens
AGCTTTTCCTCTCTTTCTTTGCCTTTTTAAGTGCCGTCTCATATGCTCTTTTCATGGACATACTTCGAGACAGTGTCTCAGCGTCTTATGGGGCTGGAGGATCACCTCTTTCATAACAGGATCTTTTCTAGCAAGGTCTAAAAGATACGTGCCAATCACAGTCGCATACCCAGGATCCTGCAAAGAAGCATTTCTTCTGTCAGCTTTTCGGTTGCAGACGCAGATTGCCGGGTTAACAAAACCTTCAGCAGAAAATTCCTTTTTCCCGCTATAAAAGCATCCATGTCCTCTTTGGATATGGAATGTTCTTTTGCAAGACTTTCAATTGCCGCTACATTATGACAGGTTCGGTAATGTTCCGCCAGGACATTTATTTCCTCTATGCTTTTGGCTAATTTTTCCAGCATATAAAGTTCCTCCCGTCATTATGCCGCTTTGATGCATGATTTTCCACATTTCCTCCAGCTGCCTCTCTTTGCATTTCCTTAGATTCCTTATCCAGCTCATTTACCAGATTTAGGATTACCCGGCGTACCCAAAGGTTTCCATTCCACTTCTTTTCAAGCGCCTCCGCACTCTCCACAATGGCTTTCCACACACTATCATCCAATGCACGATGTCTGTATTTCTTGTAAAATGGATAGATCTCATACATAGCCTTTTTTAACATCCACATAAATAACAGAATCCACATTAGACAACAATCCCATCAGAACCGGATGCCTGTCATATTTTGGATCAGCTCATGGATCCCAACAGGTCTTTCTCCTGTATACAAGCCTAAAAAGTCATTAAATATCGTTCCAACTGTATTTATATTTCTATGTTCCATTCATATCCTCCTCTGCTCTTTTGATTCTTGCTGTTACGGTTTCCGGTAAGCATTCAAACGCTTCTGCAATTGCATTTTTACTGTATCCTTCCAGAAACAGCTTTTTCATCATTTTTCCTGCTCTTTTTTTTCTTCAGCTTTTTCAGGGAGGAGTCCCTAATCTTATGCTTCAGAATTTTTTTCTTAACGGATGATCCGGTCCATACTGATAGATCTTCCAGGCCTCCGCTGCATTTAGTCCGCAGACAATTGCCATTACCAGGCAATAATAGCCTGCATACTCTTCATTTCTTATGCCCTCACCTTCTTTATAGTTCTAACATTTTTCGGTTCCCGGCATTTTCCATTTATGCATGTCCTCCTTTCTTTTTCCTGTTCCATGTTTCTCATCCGACATACTTCTATTTTTTTTGAACTATCCCTCTTCTCCTTTCTTTCGTATTTGCTCCCTTTGCCTAGATTCTGAATTTTTGAACAAAAAAAGACACCAAAAATCCATTCCAGTTTTTTGATGTCTTTCTATATTTCTCAGATCTATTGTCTCAAATGATTGCTCCCGGTATTTTGCCAGGACTAAACTTCTTCTGCATAGGGTGCTATGCATAAACGATAATTCAATTATAGGATAACACAATATATAGTGCGTGTCAATGTTGCATTTCCGTATATTGTGTTTATGCGTTTGTTATGCGTTATCTAACATTTTCCAAATCCAAGCATCAGGTTCTCCATAACATAGCAGTCCTCTATCACTTTTTCCTCTTCATAATAATAAAGGGAGTGCGTTTTTAATGTTGCATAAGCATAAATACGTTTTCTGTCATCTGCAACCAGCACATAGGTCACACCACGCCCATAAACAGAATCATCCCTGGCATAATCATACAGATATTCATTCATATCATCATTTCCGCAATCGAATTCCTGGATTATTTCATCTGAAAGATCCGCCTCATTTAATTCTACATGTTCTAAAGTTGTTTTTTCACTATCCATTAGGGCATTTAATTCGGCTAATGTTTTCTTATTAATATTGTTTCGATAATACTGACAATCATTAAAAGAATCCCTCGTAAGTCGATTTTCATTGCTTACTAAAGAATGCTCTTTCTTTTCCCTGGGAAATTAATGTTCCACGACTTATTTTCTGTGGCATTGCCATAGTATCAGCCTCCTTACTTATCATTCTTTTCCTACTATTATTATACTGTAAATTTCGTAAAAAAAACATCTGGAAAACATTGCCAAAATAGAGAAACAGATTTTGGTAAATTAATTTGCCAGTTGAACTATTGTAACATTTTTTTATATTTTGTAAATCCTTATTTTGCTGTCAGTCTGTCAAGGCATCTTTTTATATCCTCTTTTTGCATGCATTCAATGGTCCAGGTGCGTTCTTTTTGTCTCCGGCAGATAACTAAGCACTTTCTCCCAGGGAAGGTTTCCGCTTCCAAGCCCAATGTGGGAATCCCGGTCGCCGCAGTTGTCATGGATGTGGACATGACTTACATAGCGAGCCAGGTTTTTCGCCCACTCCCTGACATCCAAAGAAGAATAACAGTGCGCGTGCCCGATATCCAGACACAGCTTGAAGTTCGGCTTGGTTCACCTTCTTATAAACATCCAAAAGAAGTCGCCAGTCATCATCTAATACATTTTCCAGCACGACTTCAAGTTCTGTTTTGTTTTTCATAAATTCCTTCCAGAATTTGGCGACATGTCTCCGCCCAGTATTCTTTGTAATAAACATACGGGTTCATGCCAGAGTGAAAGACAATCTTCTTAGCTCCAAGTTGAAGCCCCGCCTCATAGCACTGGTTGAATCTTGTCATGGTGGCTTCCCGCACTAGGCTGTCGTAAGCACAGGGGTTCACATCCAGAAATGGGCCATGAAGAATCAGATCCCTGGTCCCTATCTCTTTCATCTTCTGCCAGTACGTTTTGATTGAATCCGAAAGCTGATCCAGGTTATCCGAAATGGAAAAATCAATGCTTTCGATCCCGGTTCCGTACTCTTTTTACCAATGCTTTCATGTCATCATCTAAAACTAAATGGCTAATATATATCATTTTTTCCTCACTTTTTACGAAGCTGCTCCTGCCTCTTTTAAATGGCAGAACAGGCAGAAGCCCCGCAAGGCCTTGCTGCCTGTTCCATTTTTTATTTCACTTTGATCTTAATTTTTTCGATTTGGAACCGGATTTTACGGTAATGGTGGCGGTTCCTTTTTTCTTTGCGGTGATCACACCTTTTGCGGTAACGGTTGCCACCTTCTTATTGGAAGTGGTATAGGTTACCTTCTGCAGGAGGTGATCGGGCTGATGACTGGCTTTAAGGTCAGCTTCTTACCTTTTTTCAGGGTTGCCTTAGAAGCAATGCCAGTGATCTTGGTGGTCTTTACCGCCGTCTTTTGAACAGTCACATTAATCACCTGTTTTTTACCGCTCGCCAGGGTGATGGTGACTTTTTGCTTTTCCAGCCTTTAAGCCTTTTATGGTACCTTTGCTGGTCACTTTTACGATCTTTTTTTTATTGCTGGTAGTCCAGCTCTTGATGGAATCCCCATTTGCCAGACCGGTTACCTTCACTTTTTGTGGTAGACTGTTTTACCTTCAGCTTAATGCTAGAGGCCGTTACCTTGATGGTGGGGGTAAGTTTACTTCCCACTGTACGGGTTTCCGTTTTTCCCTTGTTGCTGGTGCGCTTCTGTTTCCGGGGCAAATACGGTTGCCCCCGATACGGTTGTCCAGGGGCCAAATACCTCCAGGACTTCCGTTGGTGTCGGAGTCGGCGGAACGGGTGTCGGGGTAGCTGGAACCGGAGTTACAGTTGGTGTCGGGGATGGAGTATCAGTACGCTGTACCACAATCGTATAATCCGTTGTCTTTCCGGATTTTGTGGTAACGGTAACCTTTACCTCTGCTTCCGCCTGTGGGTTTGTTTTATCAAAGTACATGGCAATTCTGTGAGAAGCGCCGCTTCCGGTTACTTTTCCAAGAACGGTGACCTTGCTGGTGCCACGGATTCCCACAGCGGTGACTGACGCACTGCTGTCTGCCGGTTCTGCAAAAATATTTAAAAATTCCCTGCTCTCTTTGTAGATGGCCCGGTAGCTGGTTGTCACACTGCTAAATTCCGGGGACAACGAAATCCGGTTTGCCGTGTTGGAGTAGGTATTGCTGGTGCTAAGCGTCATGTTCGCCAAAACCGGCGTAGAAATATCCTGGGAAATGTGGAAGGTATATTCCCGGCTCTTTCCCTGGCCGCTTACGGTTACCTTTATATCTGTGGAGCCGCTGCTTACATCCGCCACAAAGCTTCCTGCATACGCCTGTCCATTTACGGTTATGGTACAGCCTTCCGGTGCTTTAAAAGCAAAGGTTACCTTGCTGGCAGTCTCCGCTACCGTTAAGTTATATTTTAACGTATCCTTTCGGAATGCAGAAGGCCAGGTTACTTTTCCAGTATCTGCCGTGGCTGTCACGCTGTTTAAATATGCCCCGTTGGTTTCCAGAGCCATCAGGTAATTGGAATCATTTTTGTAATAAAGGGTGCCTTCCCGGTCTGCACAGATGGTACTGATACAGTATTCCTGCTGGTCACTTGCCGGACGGAAAAGCTCTACGGCTGTTCCGGAAGTCTGTCCCGGTTCATCGGATAACATATAAATACCGCCTGGTTTTGCATTGTAGGTAAAGTACAGATAGACTCTTCCATCTGTCTGTCCATCTCCATTATAATCCTGGTTTTCGTAGGCCGTGGACAGAAGAGGCGCTGCCTGGGGATAGCCTGGAATGGATACGTTGTATGCCAGGGAAATCCCGGAAGCGGTTTCATTTAAGACTGCAAAATGGTGACCACCATCGGAATTGAACTGGCCACCGTTTCCGCAGACACCTACATAGATCCTTCCCTTATAAACAACCGGGAAGCGGTTGCCATGCCGCCAAGGTTATAGCTGCTGGTGCTTCCAAAGGTGCCGTCTGCATTCATCTGCACACGGTACAGATACCCGCCTTTGGTGGTGAAATATACATAACCATTGTTATAAACAATAGTGGAACGGATATCCCCATGGCTTGTCATCTTGTCCAGGAGCAGTCCGGTGTGAGTGTTCACAGAATATAAAATGGCGGAATTGGTATCTGTTCCTTCTGAAGAACCGTCGTCGGAACCAAATACCAGGTAATCGGATGAGGCATAGGAACCAGCCCAGTAAAAAAGCCGCCCTTATGGTTGTATTTCCAGGTGCAGTGTTTAATTTCTATTCCTGTGGATGGATCCTCGTCTGTAACAGACAGACAGAAATAAGAGCCTGCTGTAGTCTCGGAGTTCCAGGTTCCCGTGTAAAAATATATCCATCCTTATACGTGATCGGGGGAAAGTGTCTGACCACCCAGGGACTCACTGATCCATAAAGACTTTAAGGAAGTGGCACTGACTGCCTGAATCTGACCGCCTCCGATCTGTGCAAACAGCATTCCCTCTGCATAGGTAAGAGGAATCATGGCATACTGCATGTTTCCAGAGAGCTGTTCGCTGGTCTGAAGGATTTCCCCTGTGTTTTTATCCAGCTTATAGATAAACTGTCCAGACGCTACATAAACTGCTCCGCCCAGGATCAGTGGTGGTGTGATGGCAGCCTCCCAGCCCACTCCGATCCTTGTGTTCCATTTTAACAGGGTGGAATCCGCACTGGTCGGGGTACTGCTTCCGGTAATGCCGTTGTTCGTATCACTATTTCGGAAATTGATCCAGTCGTTATCCGTGATCTCCGGCTGTGTGGCATCCTGTTTTACCAGTTCTGCGGTAATATCGCTAACCTCGCCGCCGGTAAAGCTGCCCTGTTTAGAAATATAGCCATACTTAGAAATATTCCACGTATAGGCTTCTCCTTGAAGGATGTTCTCATAAACCATCAGGGAATCGGCGGAAGGGGTAAGGCGCTCCCCATCCTTGCCATATACGCTGATGACCGCATCCTCCGGGGTTACCTGGAAACTTACTTTGTCACTTGTGCTTTTATGCACCAGGATGGTGTAGGTTCCTGTGGAGGTATAAGTCTTTTTTCTGCCAGGGCAGGATCCGCATAGGTGTTTGCCTCTGACATGGAGAGTGTCACTTTGGTATCACCGGTGTCTGCCAGTGGAACGCTCACAGCCGTATCTGTAGAAGAAAACGGAACCTCTTTTACTTCGCCTGTGGTTACATTTTCACTGGAAATGGCAAGCTGATACCAATTACCGGAAAATGCCTTTGGAACCACCTGTAAAGAAGCAGTCGAAACCACTACCGTTGTCTCGTAGTCCCTTGTAGTTCCTGTGGTATCAAATTTGGGAAGGATATTTTTTGCCAGGTCTTTGTCGTCCGGCAGGCAGGCCTTGAGATCGGAAAGGTCAAGACGGCGTTCTACCAGGATCTGGTAAACCTGTTTGTCACCTTCTGTTCCTGCGGTAATGGTATAAAGTGCTCTTTTTGAGCCATTCCCTCCTGAGGAAAAGACAGAGGCACTCACGTTGTAACGTGTCCCGTCTTTATAGGCGCTTGTGGATAATTCCAGGTTCTGTTTCTGTCCATCCAGCCCGGTGGTTTCCAGCTGAATGGCGGAACCATCTGGCGCATTTCCAGCCAGATCTGCTGTGATCCAAAAGATGCGGAATCCATGTTGGAACCATACTCTGCTACATAAACCTTGCCGCCAAACTCTGCGTCAAGGTCGGCAGAACGCTTCAGGGCTACGGTGGATACTCCGCTCTGACTGGTGTATAAAGTCAGGTTCTGAAGGTAGCCGCCCTCATCCTGCATATCGGATTCCAAAGAGTCGTGGGATCCGCTTCGCCTTCAAACCCATCCTGGGAATCCGGTGCCACAAAATCCTCTTCCCCTGAAAAAGTCCTCTTCTGCTTCCCCGGAGGTAAACCCGGTAAATTCAGAAACACTTGCAAATGAATCCTCACTTTGTCCGCCATCTGGGTTTTCTTCAGGTTCTTCTAAACTGCCTTCAAAAGACCCTGCCTCGTCTGTAAAAAATCCATCCTCTTCTGCGGCATAAGCCGTGTTTACCGCATACACCGGAAGGTTTCCAGCTAACAGAGCTGCAGACAAAAGTCCGGTCAGCCATTTTTTCATTGTTGGTTTCATTCTGTTCTCCCTTCTTTTTCTTTGCTTACGCCGTTATTTTTGGCTTTTTCTTGTTTCTCTTTTAAACCGTTTCTTCGCCGTTACAAAAAAGACGGCAAAACCAGTTTCCAATACTGCAATCACCAGAAGAAATTTTGTTGCAAGACTTGCTTTTTTGATTCCTCTTGTCACACTTCCCGCAAAAAAGATTCCTCCTGAGCCTGGTTCTTTCCAGTTGTATTTGTAACTGTGGTTTTGGTTTCTTCGGTAAAACGGTCTGACGCCTCACTTTTTTTCTTCCACCACTGGAGAAGGAGCGACTTTTTCCATCACCTTCTCCCCCTGCTATGGTATAGCCAGGCTTTAAATCTTTTGCATATTTCTTCCCTGTCCGGTCTGTCCATTTCGGGGATTCTTTCTTTTTTGGACATTAGCCACTTTGATATCTCCAAACAAAGAAGTCTGTTTTTCCCCCTGGAGCTTTAAGGATGCCTTGATCTCCCTAGTGGTTTTCTCGCCCTCTTTACCGCCTGCTTTGGATCCCTCCACCAGTTTTAGATTAGATAAGGAGCCCTGGCCGCTTTGTCCTGGGATAGCCGCCTGGGACTTATTTCCGCCATGGTCGGAGCCATGCACCAGGTTTCCAGGGGTACCGGCTGTTTTTATATCCGGGATCCCCATGACTAAAGAATCACTTACATTTCCCGCTGCATCCTTTACCACGATCACCAGGTCTTTTTCCCCGGAGGATAATCCAGTCAGGGTAATGGTATTGGTTCCGGCTAATACTTCTGTTCCTTCCCCACCTGTATCCAAGGAAGGTACCTTTGCCCCCTGCCTCAATCACCTGGTAATAACAGGTTCCTTTTTCAGAGGTCTTATAGACAGCGGATGCAGTATCTGTGGAAATACGGCTGGCACTGATTTTTTTAGTACCGGAGCTGTCGTATCGGTAAGTTTCAGAGTAATATAATAGTCTCTGGTTGTCCCGTCCTCTGCTTTTTACCTCCAGGCGGACCTTCGCCTCTTTTTCCTGGTCGGCAAAAAAAAAGATCTTCCAGTAGAGGCGGTCTTTGTTGTCTTTGTTCCTGTGATGGTCTCATCTTTTTCTACTGTTCCTGCCTTGATGCCACTGATGGCATAAACCTTGACAGAAGCTTTTTTCATCCTCCACTTCTGGCCAGATATTCAGGCTCTGGCGTTCACCATCATAGGAGGCTTCAAATTTTTTCCTTGTCCGGAGCCAGATCCGGGCTTAATTTTAAAATTCCTTTTCCGTACTTGTCGGAGCTGGAAACATACAGTCCCTTTAAGGCTGTGTTGCTGCTAAGAAGGGTGATAGTATATTCCGTCACCGCAGGATCTGCCGTGATCTTCTGGTAGAATTCCTGGTACCCTTCTTTACGGACATAAAGTTCATACGCCTGTCCCTGTAAAAGAGAATACCGTCCATTTTCTTCTGCGGAAACCGGGTTTCCCTCTGCATCCAGGATCACCACACTGGCATCTCCCGGCTCAATTTGAAGTCCCACGCTCACCAAAGCCGGAGTTGGCGTAACGGTCGGTTGTGGAGTCTCGGTGGGAGCTGGTGTCTGTGTTGGTGCTGCTGTGGTCGGCTCCGGAACCGGCGTTGCTGTCGGTTCTTCTGGAGTTTCGGTAGGAGCTGGTGCCTGTGTAGGCTCTGGCTCTACGGTCGGTGCCGGTGCCTGTGTGGGCTCTGGCTCCATGGTCGGCTGTGGTTCTTCCGTTGGAGCAGGCTCTGGCTGTTCCGGTTCCGAAGGCTCTTCTGGTCCTCCTTCTTCGCTTTGTATCATCACTTCTTCTTGCTGTGCATGTATCTCATAAGGAACACTTCCAGCAATCAGAGCTGCCGTTAGGGTTCCCATTACCAATCTTTTTTTCATTTACCAGTCCCCCCATGTCTCGCCGTTTACTCCGCCGCCTACGTCGGCACCGGAATAAAGGGAAAATCGAAGCCTTACCTCATCCCCGTCCGCCGGGAAATAGGAAGACATTCCAACACTCATGTATTCACCGTTCACGGAATACAGCCAGCCAGAGTCCATAGTAAAATCAAACTCTCCAAGCCAGTTGGAATTGTGATCGGATAACTGACAGTTTACTTCCTGTAAATGCGCCATCAGATCATCCGGGATAGCTGCATTTGCGGAAATGCCGCCCCTTCCAATGGCTTTTAAATAAAAGCCGCTGGTGGCATCCCCATTGTTTCTCCAGTCAAAACCAGTGTTCTTCAAAATTCGCAGCAGAACAGAGGATAACTGTTCTCCCTGGTAATAGTCAATAGACGTTGCCGGAAGGATGGTTCCAAGCCCTACCGTACCCGCTTCAATGCTGATGGTAATAGAGCCTGCCACCTGTGGACCTGCGTCTTCTCCCTTATACAGGGTAAAGGGAGGTAAGGTAGTGGCATAGCCCTCTTCGTCTGTCGCCTTGATTTCTATGGTGTTGGCACCTTCTGCCAACTCCAGGCGATATGCCAGGACTCCGGCAGCCGGTTCTCCCTGGCAGGAAAGCCGTTCCCCATTTCCAGTTACCGTAAGAGCAGCTGCGCCCAAGCTATTTCCATAATGGTCGGTTGCCTGAATATAAAAGGTTCGGTAAGAGGCATTAACCGTCTCCCCCATCGGTAAGATCCGTGGCAATCTTCGGGTAGTTATCTTCTACCGGTTTCTCTGGACTTTCCGTAGGGGCAGGTGTCGCAGTGATCTGCGGCTCTTCCGGTGCCGGGGTAACAGGCGGCAGATCCTCGTTTGGAGTCTGTGCCCCGTCCTGGTTCCGGTTATCATCCGCATCTGGGGTTTCTGATGGCTGTTCAGAATCGTCCGGATCATCCTGGTTATCATATTCAATCGTATTACTTTTTGATTCTCTTGATTTTGGTTTGTATTGTTATTATTTTCTGGCGTTTCCGTCACAGTCGCCTGGGGTGTGGGCGTTACGCTTTCCTCCGGCTTAGGCGTTGGTGTCACCGTCTGGGGGACCGGTTCCTTTGTCGGTTCCGGCGTAACCGTAGGAGTCGGTGTCTCTTCTGGAAGAAGCTGGGCCTGTTCCTGCTGCTCTAGCGCTTCCTCGCCGTTTCCGTCTGTCTTGGATCCTGCATAGGCAAAACCAGTTCCCAGATACCCTTTTTAAGGAGCTGTCTGCACTGATTCCCTGCACCGGGTTTGGCACCGCCTCTGGCTCACTTTTTAATACACCCTGAGCCAAAAGGGCAACCGCTAGAAGAAATATTAGCACAGGAATAAGCGCTGCCAATATTTTTCTTTTCTTCTTTTTTTCTTTCATAAACAGCCTCCTTTCCTGTCAATAAAGTCTTTCAATATATTTCATAATCCATCTGTCATACCAGTTTGCAGATGCTTTTTAATTCCTTTTTAAGTGACGGATACAGCTTGCCGTATCGTGCCGCTCGGAGGCCGATACCGGATGGGGGGCTAAATGCTGCCTTTTGTCCAATCTTTTGTTACTTCTTCATAGAGTAATGTGGTCTCATCTGAATACTGTGCGCCATGCTCATATAACACCCTGGCATAACCAGCCATGGCCCGGACTGCCAGTTTGGCGTCCTGGGAGGCAAAGCACTTCCTTCTCTTTCGGTTTGTAAATGCTCTTAAAAATACCACAGCCAGGATAAAAAGGAACATAAATGTATCAAATACGATCAAAAACAGAAGAAGGAATTTCTCAATTCCAAACAATGCCAGCTTTAGGCTGAAATTGGTACGGATGTTCTCTTCCACTGGGGGCTGTGATTCTGTCTCTGGGATTGAAGCAGCCAGTTTTCCTTTGCTTCCAGACCGGTTTTTAAGTTGGCTTCCTCCATGACACCGTAATAGGAAGGTGTCATTTCAAGAGGGATCCAGCCAAGCCCGTCCACATAGATCTCCGTCCAGGCATGTCCGTTGGTGCCTGGGATCTTGATGGTGTCCCCCCCTGCCTGTTTTCCTCTACATCCTGTGGCGTAATTAAGTACCCTCCACGTAGCGGGCGGGAATGCCATAATAGCGGAACATAAGCGTCGCTGCTGTTGCAAAATGAACGCTGTGTCCGATCTTGAGCTGGTTAAGAAATTCTCGGTAAAATCCCCTCTTCTGAAAATACATCGGTCTGGGAACTATAGGTCATGTTCTTTCCAGATAGGAACGGATCCTGGTGATGGCTGTATAATAATCCGTGTGTCCCTCGTCACGGTTTCCGCCATCTCCAAGCTCTGTTTGAAATAGAGTTTTTAAAGAAGCTGGAAGAGCGGTATCTTCCTGATAAACAAAGGTATTGTAATAGCTCTCCTGGCTTCGGTAGGAACTGACGGCATCTGTGCTGCCATCCCCTGCACTGTTTCCAGCGGTCAATGTCTGATAGACTCTTTGCCCCAAGGGTGGTAAAATCACTTACCAGATTTCCAAGGGAGGAAATGCGGTAGGTTCTTTCTCCAAACAGTCCTCTGGCGTACAGGGTGCTGTCCGCCTGGGCGTTTTCGCCAGTATAGCCCTCCGGAAGGTCCGTAAGTTCATAAGGGGTATAGAGGTATTTACTGCTTGCAATTTTATTCTTTATGGAGATGATTCCCTTCTCACTGGAAAGGGAATCGTCCTGGATCAGATTTCTTGCATTCTGAAGCTGGTCTTCCCCATAGAAGCCATCCTTATGAAGCCAGTAAAACAAGTCTTTTTCTTCATAAGCCTTTTTCCGTGGAAATGCTCTCCCAGGAGGAACCGTCGTAAACACTTCCCACAAAACCGCGCAGGTACAAAGAAGACGGCTGCTCCATGGTCACCTCCAGTGCAGTATCAGAAGACGCACCCAGGATCCCATCTGCTTTAAATTTCCATCCGGGAGGGAATTGGCTTTCTGTCCTTTATAACGAAGCCTTAAAAGTCCATTTAATGCCTCTTCTTTGGCACTTGCCACAAGCTTAGAATCCTGGTAATCGTTCTTGGGCACCAGATTTTGAAGGAATCCTCCTCCGGCAGCGGAAACCAGAAGAAGCCCAAGTGCCCCTGCACAAAAAGCGGACACGTCAAAAGCGGTACCGGATTTTCCCCCTCTGTTTTTGGTCATATAGTTTAATTCTAACAGGATTCCGGCGTAAAAGCCAAGACAAAGCCTGGTATCTGGAAGCAAGCCTGTTTTTGTCAGAACCACCGGAAGTACTGCTGCAAAAAAGAAGGAGCAGCACATACAGCCGAAGCTTCAGAATTAAGAAGCCAAACAACCCACATACAATGCCAAGGAAAATAAGAACTGCCAGCTCCTCCATTTGCATTCGCAGATTCCTTTATCTGGTAAATGCTAAGGTAAATCCCTGCTTTTTTCCCAAGAACATCTGCAAGCTGGTTCCAAAGTGAAAGGAATCCATTTAAGAGCGCACCTGAAAAACGGTCAGGCAGATTCCAGAAGCTGCGCTTAAAGAGAAGACCGCAGTAACCAAATGTTCCCTGAAGCTCCAAAAGAAAGCCACAGAGAAGGGCGGTGACAGCGACGCTCATCAAAAAAAGGAATCCCATTCACAGACGGAATCAGGGTATGAAAAAGCGCAAAGGTTCCAACGCCATTTACCAGAAAAATCAGGACACTTTCCAGCAGGATACCGGGCAGGTATCTTCTATGTTTTTCTTCTTGTCTTGTGATCCATACTTCCATGTGATGGTTTCTCCTTTATCCGCTGCGATTCCACAGCCTACAACGGTTACCTCGCCCCGGGTTCGAAGACTTCTAAGATCTTCTTCCTCTGGTGCGCCCGTAATATAAATATAATTTGCAAATCTTTGCTGTCCCGAAGTGTGAAGATATTCTGTGATGGTACAGGGCTTTTCCCCCTCCCCCTGTGTGACGGAGGAATAAATAGAGAATATTTTCATAATCCTCGCGGGTGCGTATTTTTTCAATGTAAAAATGTCCGGTACTCTGGTCAAAAACGCCTGCCTGGCAGGAAATGCCCTGTTCCATAAAGCTATTTAAAACTGCGGCAAACACTTCACCAAGCGTCTGTGCTACGGCTGGAGCTTTTTCCCTTAAATATGGCTCTGCCAGGATCAGTACAGTATCGTCCACCGGGAAGCTTCTCTGGCGGATCATCATTTTATCTAACTTACCCGTCAGCTTCCAGTGGATCTGACGAATGCTGTCCCCCCCTCCTGGTATTCCCGGATATCAAAGGTCTCCCCGGATCATCCCCAGGACGGGCTCCCGAATAGCGGAAGCTCTCCATGTCAAAGCCCTCTTTTTGTGAGAAACCGAAAATCTTCCTTTTGCTCACAGGGCATCACCACCGTACAGGCGGACAGCCCCGCCTTCCTCTTTTGCCCTGCCAGACCAAAGAAATCATAGGAGCGCCAGGAGTGTAAGGTGGCGTAAATACAGCCGCACCACTGGCTTTTTCCCTGAAGTCAATGGCTTTTTTTCCTCTTCCTTTAAGGGAAAATGAAAATGGAAGCTCCATCTGCTCCCCCAGTAAAATGATTTTCCAAATGCAGGCTGCCTTTTCCTAAAAATACCGGAAGGACAGAGCCATTTGCGATCTGAAGCTCCCCCTTCCAGATTCCATCCTGTTCCGCAGCTTTGGGGAGCTTTAGCTTCATAGTGATCTTTTTTCCGCAAAAGAAACCAAGCAGCAAAAACGCCACTACCGCAAGGGCGGACAAAAGCAAAAGGACGGCATATACCCAGGCTCCGGTAAAAACCGCAGCCAGGGCAAGCAGTATAAACCATATAAGTAGTAAAATCCTGTTTTTCATTCTCCCTCTACCTTCGGTGCCTCTGTATCCTTTAAAATCTCTTCTAAAATGTCCTTCGCACTCTGCTCCTGATATCTGGCTCTGGAATCCAGGATCATGCGGTGTGCGGTTACATCTGTGAATACTCTTTTTACATCTTCCGGAATCACATAATCCCGTTCTTCCATGAAGGCTGCCGCCTTTGTCATACGGCATAAAGCCAGGGTTCCACGGGGGCTAAGACCAAGTGTAATCATAGGATGGTTTCTGGTTGCCTCTGCAAGGGTTGCAATATAGTTCAAGATGGAATCTGCCATATATACTTTTTGTACCTGATCCTGAAGCATAACAACTTCTTCTTTGGTAATAACAGCTTTCGCGTTCTCCAACGGATTTTTTGTCTGCCGGTCCCGAAGCAGCTCTACCAGGTTTTCGTGATCCGGATAGCCCATGGAAAGGCTTATCATAAATCGGTCCAACTGGGATTCCGGCAGCATCTGGGTTCCAGAAGATCCGGTAGGGTTCTCTGTAGCAATGACTACAAAGGGCTGGGGAACGGATGTGTCTCGTTATCCACGGTTACTTTTCCTTCTTCCATAACTTCCAGAAGGGCTGCCTGGGTTTTGCTGGAGGTACGGTTGATCTCGTCCGCAAGGAGCATATTGCACATCACCGCACCTGGGCGGTAAATGAATTTGCCTGTCTGTTTTTCGTACATGGTAAATCCGGTTACATCAGAAGGGACTACATCCGGCGTAAACTGGATCCGGTTAAAATCCATTCCCATAAGGCGGCAAAGTGCCAGGGCTGTGGTCGTCTTTCCAACGCCTGGAACGTCTTCCAAAAGCACATGTCCTCTTGCCAGCACTGCCATGATAATCTTATCCGTAACTTCTTTTTTTCCTTTTATAATGGTTCCAAGCTCCTTCTGAAGCTGTGTGATCTTATCTGCCATTTCTTTCCTCCTGCCCTTTTTTACTGGCTGATCCAGGTTCTTTTTCTTTATGTGTCAATTGGTATCGCTCATATCATAAAAACTGGTTTTGCAATTTAAAAACCGGCTGTATGCCGCCATTGCACAAAACGCCTGGTCGGTAGCCATGGGATCGCTGTCCCCGTCTAATAGATGGGAAAAGCTTCCATCTTTTTATAATACTCCATCAGGTTGTCGTAAAGCCCTTTTTCCTTTTTCTGGAAACGTTCATCTTTATTGCAGTCGATTCCATACGTGCTAAGCGCAAGGATTACCTGGGAAATGGACTCGGAGCTTTTATCCCCATACGCCTCATAGCCGCCATCCTCTGCCTGTGCATCCGCTAAAAATTCCACGCCACGGTCAATGATGGCACTGATTTCTTCCTCTGTGGCATAGGGCTCTAAGCACTGTAAGGTCATGGCAGTCAGATCCACATCTGCGGTATCGGAGCTGTCATCTAAGGAAAATCCGCCGGATGGCTTTTCCTGTTTCACTATGTAGGTCAGATACTTTTGTTCCAGCTCCCCATCTATCTCCAAGCGGTCCGCATTTAAGGCAAGAAGGGCATACACGGCTCCATTTAATCCCTGTGCCGTAACAGCCTCAAAATCATCTAAAGGCTTTCCAAGGTCATACCCGCCAATATCGGAAGGATCGATCCCGATGGCCTTACAAGCCAGGACAGCCCTTGCATACTCAGTATAGCGGTTTTCACTTAATACCCCTTCCTGCTCCTTGACACGCTTTTCTAAGTTTGCCCTGTATTTTTTCGTAATAGCCGTCCTCTGCCTCTTCCCGGAGCGTGCCAGTGCGATCACCGTCCACTCACCGCCGAGGGAATCAGAAGCCGGGGAGGGAATATTTGTCTGTTCATAGGAAGCCGTTTTCTTTAATGCTTCCTCTAAGGACGGAGTACCGCCACAGCAGCCGGATAACAGGCTGATGGCAGCAGCCGCCGCCAGGATTCCGGCAAAATAGCATTCCTTCCTTTTCTTTTTGGGATTTAACATTTTTCGTTTCTCCTTTTTTTAATCAAATTCCACTTTTACATCTATTTTCTATTATCGGTTCTCTGATTCTTGTATCAGACCATATTTCACCTTGATCCGCTCCAGCTTTTCCAGAAGCGGGCGGCTAAGCAGCCATAGGAAGATCACGGTGGAAGCTGCATGTACCAGATCCACCGGAGCACCTGAAATGTAGTAAGCGATCAGGCTGCTTTTTGTAATGTATCCGTAGGACATGAGGATGCTGGCAGGATTCATAATGCCTCCATAAATTAAAAAGACACTTAAAAATCCGTAGATACAAAGATCGAACTTCCTGGCTTTTAAAATCCCCTTCTGGTACAGGATCCCTGCCAGAAATCCAATCATGCCAAAGCAAGCATCTGCCAGGGTGTCCAGGGACCCTGCCCCATAAACATGTTGGAGATCAGCATGGTAAGACTGCCAACTAAAAATCCAGCCTCCCCGCCAAAGGAAATCCCGGTTAGGATCACAATAGCAGCCACAGGTTTGAAGCTTGGCACCATGAAAAAGGCGGCACGTCCTGCTACGCCAATGGCAGCTAATACGGAAATCACCATGATTTCCCTGGCCTTTGGCTTTCTGCCCTCAAACATCATAAAAAAAGGGAAGCATGGCAGCCACTACTACGATCAGGCTACAGAGCAGGTATTTCCGCCCTCCCCATATCTTCACGGAGAAGAATAGAAGGATTGGTACCACGATCAGCATGACCGCGAATGCAAACCAGGTGCGGCGGCTTACCTTTCCCTGGCGCTCCATCTGGCGGATAATCATTCCGTCAGTCGGAAGGGTGTATTCTTCCAGTTCTTCAGAAGGAACTTCATTTCGACGGAAAGGATTTGGTTTTCCAGAGTTCTTTAAACGGGTGACATCCGAAGCTGGTTCTTCTTCCCCAAAGAATTCATTCAGGAATTCATCTAACTGGGATTCGTCAAGCATGACACCACATCCTTTCCGGTAACTGCCTCTGGAAACAGCCCTCTTGCCATACGGTTTGCCGCAGTGGTATAGAAATTATTTCCAGCGAAAAAAGTCTCTTGTCTTTTTACTTGTCACAATATTTCCTTCAAAAAAAAGACCTGTCGTATCCGCATATTCTGCTACAAATTCCACATCATGGGAGATCATGAAAATGGTCATTCCATGAGACTGCAGTTTCTTCAGTATCCCGCCAAGCTCTTCTTTGTATTCCGCGTCCATTCCCTTGGTAGGCTCATCCATAAGAAGGATCTTCGGACGAAGAAGAAGCACTTTTTGCAAGGGCAAGCCGCTGCTGTTCCCCGCCGCTTAAATCATAGGGATGGCGTTCAAGCAGTCCCTCCAAATGGGTAAGGCTTACAATCCCTTCAATGGCTTTTTCCTTTTTCATGGAAAGACTGTACTCGTTAGACGGCTTTTCTTTTTTTCCGCCGATCACGCTATAGAGGTCTTCTAGTACGGTCTTTTTTAAAAAGATGCTCTGGGGATTCTGGGGCATTACCCCAAGATATCCGCAGTACAGCTGATTATCCTTAAAGGAGCGGAGGTCTTTCCCCTCCAAATAAATTCTTCCTTTATAGGGCTGATGGACACGGCTAAGAAGAGACAACGTAGTACTCTTTCCCGTTCCGTTTCCCCCTACCAGGGCATAGAATTCTCCTTTTTTTTACTTCTAAGGATAAGTCTCTTACTACGTCGGGACTATCCTTTTTCATAACGGAACCATACCCCCTTCATCTGGATGGCTGGTCCTGGTGTATTGTTTTTCGATTTCAAGCCTGCAAAAATCCCTTTTCCTTCGGATCCGGCTGCTTCGCCGGGAAATTTATTATCTTGGGCATGAGTGGACCCGGCAAGTCTTTGGTTTGCCTGCTGGATCTGTTCTTTTTTTATTCCTTTTTTTCTTCTGTATATTCCCGGATCCACTGTCTGCCCTCACTTACGGTAAGGGGACAGGTAAGATGGCTCCTGGTCTCCCCATAAATCTGCATGGGAACCGGCATGGAAAGAAACATGCCGTGGTTTTCCCTGCCAAGGGCTGTCCCGATCTCCCTTGGAGTTCCCTCCATAAATACGCCGCCTTCATCCATCACAAAAATGCGGTCTGCGTAGGGGATAATATCCTGAAGCCGGTGTTCCGTCAGCAGGACTGTGGTCCCAATATCCCGGTTTATTTTCTTTACTGTTTCCAGAAAATCCGAAGCTGCAATGGGATCCAGCTGGGAGGTCGGTTCGTCCAGGATCAATAAAGACGGGTGCATCGCCATCACCGCTGCCAGATTAAGCAGCTGCTTCTGCCCGCCTGATAATTCCACCACGTTTTTGTAAAACCATTGCTGGATTCCAAAATAGCTTGCCATCTCTGCAACCCGAAGACGGATGGTGGCATTGTCATAGCCCAGGCTTTCCAGGCCAAAGGCAAGTTCATGCCATACTTTGTCCGTCACGATCTGGTTGTCCGGATTCTGCATGACAAAACCAATCTCCTGGCTCTGTGTCCTGTGATCGGTGTCTTTCAGGGAAACACCCCTGTAAAGGATCTGCCCGCTTGTATTTCCAGCCGGTGCCAGTACCGTCTTCAGCTGACGCAGCAGTGTACTTTTTCCACAGCCGCTTCTGCCGCAAATCACATTCAAAGTTCCTTCTTTTATTTTTCAGATTTACATGTTCCAGAACCTTGTGAGAACATTCCGGGTATGAAAAGCTGAAATCCTTCACTTCTACAAGATTCATAAAACAGTTCCTTCCTCTTCCAGAGTTTCATAGATTTTTTTGTAAGTCATTTCAAGATCCACAGCACTTTTCCTTCGACTGCGTGAAAAGCTGACGCTTTCTATTACATCGATTATTATTGGAAGAAAACAAAAACGCCAAAACTTACATAAGTGAGTATCGTCCACGCTTTAGAAGCAACTACTGGGGCCTCATATCCATTTATCGAAAAACCAGCAAGAATAATTCGAGGATCATAAGTAGCATAAGAGGCTCCTCTCATACAGCCTCCTGTGAACACTGCAAATAAACCGATCATAATTCCAAAGACATACTTATCTTTCCGTGTAAAATGATAAATAGAAAAAGCAGTTCTTCCTTTTAATCCATATCCCCTGCTTCTCATAGAATCAGAAGTTTCTATGGCGTTTTCCAGTGCCCATGTAATAAGTATGGATAACATATTTAGCCCTGCATGGATCCGGTCAAAAAGGTTTCCTTCGGAAATATCTTTTCCCATGGCTTTTGTCCATTTCGGATAAGTTTAAGTTGTCCCAAAAACCTCGGAACAAATCGCAAAGCCATTGATAAAATAAGTGAAAGTGCAGGGATCAGTTTTCCAAATAAATAAATAAATTTGTCTGTTGTCATGATCTCGTTATAACAAGAAAACCACTGAATGACAACGAACATTACCGCTCCAAGAACGATACCATATACAAGTGATTCAAGTGTGATCCAATTTCCGCTGCTTTCTACATAGTAGAGCATAGTGACTCCATAATGATTAAAAAGCGGGTTCATAAGTGCTATAATGGTCAAACAAGGTAGGGTAAAAAGGAAACTCTGCTTGGCTGTTTTTTCCAGCCATTTAAAAGCACAGCATATGAAAAAGCTCCTGCGTAAGATATTCCAAGAAAGACCGGGTGCTGATTAAACATTGAAAAAAAGCAACACCACGCAAAAATAGAAAAAAATTTACAAATGGATGATATAGAGAAAATGTGTCGATCATGAAATTCTCCGCAGAATGATCGATTTTAAATTCTTTTTTTTCATTTATCGATAATGCTTTTGGCACTGATATACTCCCTCTTTAATTCGAACTCATCACAATAACGATCCATTTTACTACCCTTATAGCATCGGATTGTGCAACTTTTTGTTGACTATCCAAGGCCCTATATATTCTGGATCATGATGAATTTCCAGATATTCCAATTTACTACAACCATGAAATACCCATCTATCAATTGACTTCACACTTTTTTAGGGATGAATACATATTTTAAACTGCTGCATCGAAAGAAGGCACTATCTCCTATTTCTTCAAGTTTATCTGGAAGGTGAAGTTCTTCAAATCCGCAAAAGTAAAAAGCTTCATCTCCTATTTTTCTGAGTGTATTTGGAAAAGTGATTTTTTCAATTCTTTTACATCTGTAAAAAGCTCGTCTTTCAATCTCCTGAGTTTTTTGCGGTAAAATAACTTTATATAATCGCACACAGGAATCGAACATGCCTTCTGGAATTATTGTACACTTACTATTTTTTTCAAATTTTGCAATTCTCAAATTATTACATTCTCGGTAACATTGTGTACCTATATATTTAACAGAAGGAGGAAATATTACCTGCCTTAAACTATGATTTTCTGCAAATGCTCTTTTCTTAATTTCTATAAGAGTAGCGGGAAAATCAATTCCTTTTCGAAACTGACAGCTTTCAAAAGCCTGTTTTCCAATTATTTTACATTGAGGCGAAAGTATTACTTCCTTTATTCTGCCAGCATTTCTAAAGCATCTATCATCAATATAAATATATTGTTCAGGGATTCTTTTGATCAATTCCTTTTGTTGCTCCTTAGCTTTTGTGCGGTATAATTTCTTTTATCTAAACGCACGGTATTCCAACTGTTTTCTCCTGGGTATAAAATCATTTATGTCTTTCTCCTTTGCTTTTAGGGCAACAAAAAACAGAGCCTCATTGTACACATGAGCCTCCGACCTCTATACAACGTGTTGGATATGCTGACTCAAAACGTTTCCGCACAGTCTTTCACAAAAGACTAACGTTTTATACAGGGAAAAGAAGTTCCGGAATCACACCGGATTTCCTTTAAATCGGTTTTATAAACCGAACCACGCCTGGTTATTCTGTTTTTACCTTTCTTTCCCAAAAAACAATCTTTTTAATACATTTATAAATGTATATGTCCGCGTTTAATAAGATGCTTTTTAGAATTTTTGTCAAATTGATATTATTCTACCACTATCAATTAGAAAATTATAACAGTTTTGCCAATAACTGTCAACAACAGGCATTTCCATCGTGCAATATAGAGCATATACATTGTTGCCTTTTTTTGAGACATATGAAAAAAAGTCCAGCTGTCAACTCTTAAAAGAGAACAAACAGCTGGATCTTATTTTACGAGAAAAGTGTATTTGCTAAATCATTTTTCTTCGTAATGATTTCCTACATCGTCTCCGAGATTGCAGGTATACACCCATTCAATCTTATCTCCATCCTTAGGTTTATATGAAGACGCTCCATAATTTGGAAACACTCCATTTACACTATACATCCACCCTGACTTTTTTTGCCACAGTCGAATTCATAGAGCTGATTGATTCCTTCAACATAATAGTTGTTATACAAAGGCGTGTATCTGGAAGAAATTTGTATTCCATTCTTTTCACAAATGTCCTTTAAAATATCAAACACAGTTTCACCTGTTGTAAATTTCACGCTTGTCGATGAAAGAATCCAGCCGTCATTTGGAATAAATTTTTTTTTGTTTCCTTCAGCTCGTCCATGTTGTCAAGCACAGTTCGACAATCAATAGATATGGTACATGCAGCCGGTTCCCCGGAATTTTATCAGTTCCACAGCCAATAGCAAAATTGCTGCAGAAAAGGAGAAAACAACAAAAAGATTATAGCAAATCTTTTCCTTATTTTTATATCGTAATTCATAATTCTTTTAATTTATCCTGCCCATTTTCTTTACCTTTATATTGCAACAGTAGAAGACATGTGAACTCACCCACCGCCTGTATTGCGCTTAGAGACGGGATGAATCCGCATTCAGAATATATCTTCTACTGCTGCTTGTTGAATTTATTTGACTAATCAGCCGCCGCATGCTCGTGACTTCAGTCGTGAGTAAGGCGGCTTCTTTTCATCCATTTTTCCAGTAAGATTTCTTATAAAAACCAGCCATTCCTTCTGAAAAATAACATATTAAAGGTAAGAAAACTCTCAGGAGGTACGGCATGGCAATCACAGCAGAACAGCTCCCGGATGGGACTTTCCGGTTCCACGGACGGGCAAACGACATCACCATACAGAAGAATAAAGCCCTGGAACCGTTCGGCAAACAGGTACTCAATTACGGACAGGTGTTGCGTCTGCTCCCGACGCCGGAACAGGCACAGGACCTGAACCAGCAGATCGGGAATGCCCGGTTTGTTCGCAACCGCTATCTGGAAGAGCGGATCCGTTTGTATCAGGAAAAGAAACTCTCCCTTGGAGTTGAAACATTTAAAAAAGAATACCTTCCAAAACTGAAGGAAGAAAACCCGTTTCTCCGAAGGTCAGACAAATTCGCCCTGGAAGCAGCCCTTCAAAGCGTAGACTCTGCTTACCGGAACTTCTTTTCCGGAAGATCCGGGTTTCAAAGAAGGCATCCCGGTTCAAGCCGAACGGCAACCGGTATACCACCAAACATACAAACAACAACCTTTCCCTTGCCCTGGATAAGGACGGGCTGCCATGCATCAAACTCCCGAAAGTCGGAAAGGTCCGTATCGTACTCCCGGCTGGGAAGACGTTTTCAGGTTTGTGCCCGTCCGGGACTTCCATAAAGAAAGCGACCATTAACCGGCAGGGTGACAACTACGAAGTCTCCCTTTGGGATGGAGACTGTCATCGACCAGATCCATCCGGTAGAAGAAGTCTCCGTATCTGATATCCTGTCCGCTGACATGGGGCTTAAGGACTTTGCAGTCCTTGGGGATAAGGAAGGTTTCCTGAAGATCCGGAACCCCAGATGGATCAAGATACACGAAAGGCGCCTGCGCCGGTTCCAGAAAGCCTTATCCAGGAAACAGTATGACCGTAAGACCCATACCGGGTCAAAGAACTGGTATAAGGCTAAAAGAAAGTCACAAAGGAACAGCGTAAGACTGCTGACCAGAGGAAGGACTTCCAGCATAAGCTGTCCCGGTGTATCGCAGACAGCTGCAGGGTGTTCGTCTGTGAAGACCTGAACATCAAAGGCATGATGAAGAACCGGCACCTGTCAAAAGCAGTCGCTTCCGTTGGATGGTATGGGTTCTTTCAGAAAGTGAAGTATAAACTGGAACGTACCGGGGGTCGGTTCCTGCAGGTCTCCAGATGGTTCCCGAGCAGCCAGACCTGCAGCTGATGCGGTTATAAGAATATAGATGTCAGGAACCTCACCGTCCGGGAATGGACCTGTCCGGAATGCGGCAGTTACCATGACCGGGACGGCAACGCACAGCAGATGATCTTAAAGGAAGGCATCAGCCTCCTGAAAGAGATGGACGTAAAAGTAACCATGTAACCGCAACCGCAGAGACATAACCAAAGATCATGTATCCGTAAGGAAATAACCCGTATACCAGCACGTAACCAGTAACAGAGCACCGGTACTCCGTGGAAGCGGAGGAGCCGTGGGTAAAGTCCACAAAAGCCTGCACCCTGGATACCATGGACGGAACGGAGAAGGCTCCCTTCCGAGAGCCGGATAAGACCTCTCCAAAAGGGAGGCTCCGGCAGATGAAGCAGGAAGATGGAAAAGGAATAGGAGATCCTGTCCATAAGTACTATTCCTTTCCATCAGAAGCCCGCGACTTTAGTCGTGGTTACTTCACAGTTATTTTTACTTTTTTTTGTAACTTTCCCAGATTTTACCGTAATTGTAACTTTACCTTTTTTCTTTGCTTTCACCACACCGTTTTTCGTAACGGTTGCGATCTTCTTATTAGAAGTGGTGTAGGTAACTTTCTCCTGGGAAGTAATTGGAGCAACAACTGGTTTTAAAGTAAGGCTCTTGCCCTTCTTCAAGGTGAAATTGGTTTTTTTAAACCAGTTATCTTCGTAGTCTTTACTTTTTTGTACTTTTGTACTTTTACCTTTAAGATGGCTTTCTTGCCACTTTTTAATGTTACAGTAATCTTTGCACTTCCAGTTTTCTTACCAGCCTTGATCTTGCCGTTTTTATCCACGGTCACAATCTTTTTGTTGCTGGAAGTCCAGGACTTCACGGAATCCCCATTTGCCAGACCGGTAACCTTTACTTTCGTAGTGCTTTGTTTTTTCTGAAGCTTAATGGACGTTGCATTTAACTTTATGGTTGCTGTCAGCTTGTTTCCGTTATCCCGTGTCTTTTTTTAGCACCGCAGATAGTGCAGATACCTTCCTGTTTCTCTGGAGCAAATACGGTAGCCTGGGAAATGACTGTCCAGGTAAAGTTATGATCGTGTGTAAGCATCGGGATCACTTCCGCCTTAGTTGCTCCGCATACGGTACAGGTATAAACCTTTTCCCCGGCTGCAGTGTAGGTTGCCTGTTTGGTGATGGTTCCAGCGTCATAGGAATGCTGGCTGGTTTTTGAATAACTTCTGTCTTTGTATAGCCGCACACCAGACAGGTAAATTCCTTCTTTCCTTCTTCTTTACAGGTAGCTGCGGTTATTATCTTGCCATCTCCATAGGTATGCTTCTGATAGCCACCTTTTTTGGCATTATCGGTAATGTCACAGGTTCCATATCTGGACACACATTCATGCCAATGGTATCCTGAGTCATAAGACCAGCTTTCCGACCACTCATGTTCGTGTTCTTTCCGGTAGTCATCTGTATAATGGAAAACTATTTCATCTCCATCTTCCAGATACTGCTCTTTTACGCCAAGATCAGAATGGATACCATTTAAAGTGTACATCCAGCCGCTATAATCCCCGTTTGTAAATTCAGCAAGTTCTGGTTCTCCTGACCGGGTGATTCCAGCAATATAATTCTCTTCTTTTGCAGAACGATAGGTCATGTCATTTTCTGCAAAAGCAGTCTTTAATACTGCAAGCACATTTGCATTTCCATCCATCTTGTAATCTGTCTTTTTGATCCAGGTTTCCAGGTTATCATTATATAAGGTATGGCAGGTTCCGTCTGTATCACTGTTATGTACACTGTCTCCAAGAAGAGTAAGGCTGACAGTAATTGTTCCTGCATTTTTTTCTTCAGCACAGTTACAGTCAGCTGGGTAAAAGCTTCTTTATAAGAAAGCTTTAAGGTCTGCTCTCCACGCTGATTTTTGTTATACCCTTCAATAGTAAGATCTGTCCACTGGATTTCCTGTTCAGTACCATCACTGATAAGGGCTTTTACCTGCATTCCTGTAAAATCAAGGTCTTCCCCAATATCAAATGCAGTACGGTAATCGCCGCTAAGTTCCAGGGAATCTACTGTAATCCGCAGACCTTCTGTAGAAAACAGTTTATCCATATCTGCCCCGAGAGGATCGTCAGTACGGTTAAAGCCTGTTTTCCAGCCACAGCCGGTTATCTCCGGGCAGTCTGTAGTACCATTTTCTGTATTAAAATAGGTAGATCCGCTTGATGTCTCATGGGAAGTGTTACTGGTATCAATATATTTTACGAATCCAATACCACTTGTAGCTCCGCAATCCTTTGAATAATAATTATTCGAAATAGCATCGATCCGGTTCAGACTGTCATAGAAACCAATGATTCCACCTATATAGGAAGCATTTTCACCAGTAGCCTGGACTTTTCCTGTGAAGGAATTATTTCTAAGGGAATACTGACAGTTATCCCAAGTCTGTGCCACATAGGTATCTCCACCTAAAATGCCGCCAACCTTATCTGCACCTGTAACAGTTCCTTCAGATACACAGTTATTAATAGTAACCTTTGTTCCATTTGGAGCTGAAGAGCTATCATATCCGCCACCAACAATACCTCCGGCATGCTGCCCAGAAGCAGTTACTGTACCATAGAATTCAGATCCGATGACTTCACAGGTTCCCATAGCATTATCACGGGTTCCAATGATACCACCTACATAATCTGTTCCATAAACATCTGCATAACTAACACAGTTCTTGATAGTTCCCTGCATACGCCCTGCGATGGCACCAATCTGGCTCTGTTTTTTGTCATATCCAACGACAACTCCCTTTTCAATAGTACAGTTTGTAATGGTTGCTACAAATGCAGCAGAACAACCGGCATAACCATTTACAGTCTTATTGGCTCCCAGAAGTCCGGACTTTAAGGTGCTGGATCCACTCTTTAAAGTTACATTATCAATCTCAACTGCACTACCAGAAAGGCCTACACCTTCAAAATTCTTAACCAGACCATAACCAGCAATCTTTTTTTCCATAGATGTTCAAGTTACGAATTCTGGTATTTCTGACATATCCAAACAGCGGAAGTCCACCCTCTGGAACTGTAATTGTGTGACCGGCTCCATCAAAGATACCACTAAAGGCATTTAAGTTTGCACCTTCCTGCAGGTTTACTCTGCCATCTTTAGTAGCACCGATTGGTTTCCATCCATCTGGAAGAGTAATATCCGCATCCAGTTTGAAATAAGCATCGGAAAAAGCAAATCCGTCTTTATTTACTTTTTTTCACGCAATGCTTCCAGATCCGAAGCTGATTTAATAAGGTAAGGGGATTCTTCTGAGCCATTTCCTTCCCAAGGCAGAGGCTCTTCTGTGACGATGACAGCAACTGGATCAGAAACTATTTTTTCACTGGTTAAAGTATTCGCTTCTGCTTTTTTTCCCTTGTTCATAAAATAAATCGTTACGCTCATACCAAATTTGGCAATAATAATAGGTGGTTCCAGCTTCAGAAACTGGCGGTTTATAAGAACTTTTGGTTGCTCCTGCAACAGCGATTCCACTTTCATTATTGTTTTCAGTATTTTCATACCATTGATACTGCGCATTTCCTTGACCAACTACTGTTTTTAAGCTAACGTCTAACGTTTCTGTTAAAGGTTTTCCTTTAATCCAGGAAATAGACTGTGGTTGATTTTCTATCTCTGGAATTTCAAGTTCATTTGATACTACTGCGATTTCTGTAAATTTACTTTTTGAAGAATATGTTTTTCCATCAATTTCATAATTGACAATGCAGCAGTAATATCTTGTAGAGAAAGTGGAATCCGTGGGAACTTTATAGCTTTTTTCCTCACAATCAACTTTAACGTATTTATCAAAACTAATATAATCAGGAACATAAACCCGATCTGGTAAAAACGACATAATACCATTGATAACTTAATACTCCTTCTTCAGGGTTTAAAACATCTGCATTTGCCGTCAAAATAGGAGATTCGGAATTCTCATAAACATCTCCGTATTTTCCAGAAATATTTATGGTTAGTTCTGGAGTATAATCTATATTTCCAGGAGTTATGGTTATCGTATAGTTTGTATCTTTTGATAAGTAATTTATATCACTTTCTTTTAAAGTGAAAGAAATTCTGCATTCAGCATAATGTTCCCAATCTGGAAAAAAGCGGACACCTGTAGAGATAGAAACAGTTTCTGCCCCGGTAACATTAAGCCTGTTTGTGTTATAAAGGACTTCATTTATACCACCATAACCTGTGTTTACATACAAATCAAAATATTTTGAGTTTGAGGGGACATTTATTTCAAGATTCTGATCTTCTATCGTATCTTTTAACCCAGATTCAAGTTTGTGCCCCCAAGAATCTTTCACTTCTACTTTTTGTCAAATGGGCCCTATAATATATCGGAACTTTTACATATTGCAAAACAGCTCCGTTTTTTCAATTTCAAATCCAATTGAAGAAGTGACGTTCGAGCATTGAAAAATAACAGTATTCTTTAAGTAAGTTTCTTTTTTTCCTTCTGTAAGTTTTACTCGATATATACTTCCATTTTGTGGATCTGAGTAAACAGCATAAGCAACAGTATCTTCTGGAACATTATCTGTAAGCTCAAGTTTTTGCATAGAATTTTCCATCATGCAATTCTGCCGGTAACCATAAAGATGCTGTTTCATCTAAAGGAGAACATTCAAATTTTTTTTGCGTCTGCTTTTCTATAGCCAAATGTATCTTATTAATGTAATTTCAGATTGTTCATTGGACGGAACCACTGTAACATTTGAATATGCAGCTGAAATATCCGTTACTTCTATGCCTTCAGATGTTGTTATAAGTTTTCGGCTGTAATAAAGTAAAGTGCGGCCTGCTTCCAGTTCTGGAAGCGTCACTTTTCCTTCCGAATCTGTTAAAATTCCTTCTTGCTTTTTCCCATCAATATAAATATTTGCACCAGAACAATTTGAAAAAGCTTACGCCCACATCGTTACATTGTTTTAACTGTAACGTAATTTCCTGTCCTTGCGTAAATGTAGGTGATGTTTCCGTAAAAAGGCAAACTTATCTTCTCCCTTTTCGTGCCTGTATATAAAATGTAGCTTATCTCCATTTTGAACTGATCGACTAAGAGCAGAACCCGGATTACTATTATCATAATTTAAAGCCGACTTAATGTATGGAACATCATCTTTATTGTAGCCCCACAATTTGTATATTACACCATCAAAAGATTCCTTCACTATCCGCATGATAATCATATCCAGCTTCTGAACCACCTGGATAATAGAGATCATGAGCCAACTTTAATGCGTCATCCATGTTATACGTACTTTTACCTGTGAGTGTAAGAGTACGTCCAGCCATGGATCACCGTCTTTATCATTTAGAAATTTACCATCTTTACTGATACTTACAGTAACCTGTATTTCTTGGGCTTCTTCGTTAGATTCTTCCGGATCGGTTCCGTCATTAAAAAGAGCATTCTCCTCTTCTGACGGGTTTTCCGAATCGGTAAAACCATCATTTTCTGTTTCTTCTATTTTCTCATCATCGATAAAATCGGTGTTTTCTTCCTCTTCAACATTAGCAGCATTTTCCGTTTCTGCAAAATCGTTATCTGCAGAAATATTAGTTTCGCTGATCCATCCTTCCGCAAACACGTTTACCGGAATTTGCAGAACCAACAAAAAAACAAGCAGCCAACTGGCTAATTTTTTTTCCATAGTCCAATTTTTTCATTTATTCCAGTCTCCTTCCCTTTAAAAAAGGCCCCTCTTCCTTACGGAAGAAGAGCCTCCATCATTGGTGCTTATTTTACTTTTTACAGTTACCTTTACGGATTTATTTCCGGATTTTACAGTGACCTTCGCTGTTCCTTTTTTTCTTTCCGGTTATGACACCATTCTTAGAAACAGTGACGATCTTCTTGTTGGAAGTGGTGTAAGTAACTTTCTGTTTGAGGTAAATGGAGTTACCACTGGTTTCAGGGTGACTTTTTTGCCCTTCTTAACTGTTACTTTTGTATTAGCTACGGTAACCTTTGTGGTCTTTACAGCAGTTTTCTGTACCTTCACAGTTACAGTCTTTTTTCAGACCACTTGCAAGAGTAATCTGGAGTTTTGCAGTGCCAGCCTTCTTTGCTGTAATCTTGCAGGTTCCATTTACTTTTCCTTTTTACGGTAAAGATTTTGGTATTGGTGGATTTCCATGTTTTTACAGAATCACCCTTTGCAAGACCTGTTACTTTTTAAGCCAGAAGTGGACTGTTTTACTTTTTAACTTTATTGTTGTTGCATTTACTTTAGCTGTTGCTGTTAAAACAGTACCCTCTTCTTTTGTCTCTTTCGTACCGCAGGTTTCACAGATTCTTTCCTGCTGCTCTGGTGCAAGTACAGTTGCATCAACTGTGACTTTCCATTCACCAAACTTATGTCCAAGTGCCGGGCTTTCCTCAGTTATAACATCACCGCATTTGCTGCAGGTCTTTGTGAGGCTTCCTTTTTTCAGTGCAGGTAGACTCTTTTGTTACCTTGGAAACATAGTCATGTCCAAGTGCAGGAATTTTCTGGATATCTTCTTTTCCATTGCAGTCTTTTCTAGTACAGTGCTTGCTCTGTTCACCCTCTTCTGTACAGGTGGCTTTTTTATCCACTGTATAGTCTTTGGCGAAATCATGTCCAAGTACTGGGATCTCTTCTGTAATAACATCGTTGCATCTGTTGCAGGTTTTGGTGAGAATTCCTTTTTCAGTACAGGTAGCTGCTACTGTTGTTTCAACATAATCATGTCCAAGTGCGTCAATTCTTTGAACATCATCTTTCGCTTCACAGCCTTCTCGTGTACAATGCTTGCTCTTTTTCTCCGTCTACAGTACAAGTTGGTTCTATATCCACAATATACTCTTCAGAATAGAGGTGACCTAGAGCAGGAATTATATTATCTGCATTATTTTTATCGGAATAATGTTTCCCACAAACGTTACAAACACCGGTTTCCTTCCAACCTGATTCAGTGCATGTTGCCGGCATTGCTTCTACCGTATCTCCTCTATAATGTATAGAAGTTGCTTCTGTATAACCAACTCTAATAGCAATAGAGTTCCATTCGATTCACTTCCATAGTAACAAATAGAAGCTAAATTAGAACAATTGGAAAATGCAGATCTTCCAATTTTTTTTCAATACAGAAAAAATCAACATTTACAATAGCTGTAGACAGCAAAAGCACTACGACCTATCTGTACCAGAAAAATCAAACTGGTTCAAATTTGTACAATACTGAAATGAATAATTACCAATTTCTGTGATAGATTCAGCTTTAAATGAACTTAATTCACTACAGTTCATAAACGCCTTTGCCCCTATTTTAGAAATAGGCGAATCACATACAAAAGAATTTAACTGTGAGCATTTTTCAAAAGCAGAATCTCAATATTGGGCTTGCCTTTAATCGTCACTTCTTTTTAATAATCCGCAACTAGAAAAAGCAGTTTGCCAATTGTTACTTCTGGTTTTTCAAAGGAAACCTTTTCTATACTTGTATTAGAAAGTGCAGCCTGTCCTAATGTTTCAACCGATTCTAAATTAATTGACTGTAATGACGATACCTTGTAAAAAAGCAGCATATCCAATTTCCTTTACAGACGAAGCTAAAATAACATTTTTTTATGTTGGGATAAGCGTTTAGATGATTATCAAAATTATTCTCTCTATTTTGGTAATGTTATCTCCAATCTCTATTGTTACCGCATTAGCAACTTCTGCATTTTTTAAATACAAATTGCTAGTACTTCCATCTTGAGTATTATCATGTAAAGCTGCCGGCTCAGAAGCTTTAAATGATAACACTTTTTGTTTCACTGTCGTATTTAAAAAGATATTTTGGATTCGTTATCTAATGGAGTCCAGTCATTATTTGATTCATCATTATTTGATTCAACTTGTTCTTCTATTTGTGAAGAAAATGAATCGGTAATCTCTTCATCACCAGATGTAAAGTCATCAGAATCTTTTTCTAAAAAAATCCGATATACCAGTGCTTTCTTCAACTTGTTCTTCACTGTAAAACGAATCCTCTAGGGCTTTTGCGCCCGTGTTAAGAGGCGCAAAAGCTAACATTGACTAAAGAGACTAAACATATCGAACAAATTTTCTTTTTCATTAGTTGTTACCTTCGTTTGTCCAAAAAGAAATGAGTTGTATCGTAACTCAATACCATAGAAACGATTTCTTTGTCGTTATTCGCTGTTTTTACAGGAACATATGTTTCTCCAAGAGTTGTTTTGGGATATGAAGATGTATTTTCCAGCTCAATGTCAGAGCCCGGGTACCACATCCATGAGCTGCCTACCCATGTAGCGCTAATCATGTTCTTATTGGAATCATATTTGGGATTGGTGTTTTCACCTTTAATACCCACTTTTTTTCCGCTGATGACAATATAGTCCAAATACTGGTCGTTTTTTTTCATTCCATCCCAATACATATTTCCCATTGTAATTTGCAACCGCTTCATCTAATGCTTCCTTATAAGTCATATCAGCTTCGATTCCGGAAACTTCAAGTACTGGTTCAGTTCCATAAGTAGTAAGAGTTGGTTTTCCAAGATAAGTATTATCAGATTCACCCTGTGTCCACTCTCTAAAATATACTTTTAATGTTGCCGCCTGAGCTGCGACACCAGTGCTAAGAGTCATTGCTGCTGCGAGTGCTACTGCACTAATTTTTTTGATCATTTTGTTCATCATACTTGATTTCTCCCTTCTTGAGACAATTAATTGTCTTCTACACATTTTAGTTTTTTAGAAATAGAGTTTCATTTGCCTTAGCCTTAGGCCCCTCCTTCCTTTTTTTCTAACCATTCTCCAAATTCAAATACACTTAAGCATCGGGCAAGTGTTTTGATTATAGAAAACGGTTTTTAGACAATAAAAGCGGAGTCCTCCCTGATCGCAGGAAGCTCCCGCCTATACAACGTGTTGGATATGCTGACTCAAAGCATCTTTGCTTCACACAGGTAAACACTCATTGGTTTAGTTCCAGAGTCACACTGGATTTCCTTAAACAGATTCATATTTGAATCCGACCGCGTCTGGTTATGTAATTGCTACTATCAATATAGCATTTGTTCACAATTTTTTGTCAATAAATTTCAACAAAATATTTTTCTTTATCCAAAATAATTTTTATTCAATTTTAAACTTAAATTCATATCAGAGAAGTTGCTGAGACATAGCGGAAAGAATTTTTGAAATCAACATTTTATTGTATCGGTAAAGGAGACATTTTTCGTTGGCCGGTTATAATTCGGTGGATGGTGTTTGAAAGCTGATTTATGAAATAATATCAAATGGGACTAAATGGCATTAGATAGCAGCGCAGGAAAAGAAAATAATTATATGACACCAAATATCACTAAGTAGTACCAAAAGATCAATGAAGGGGACAAAAAATTAACCTTGAAACTGTCACATTTGGTGTTCAAAAAAATTGTTGGTTCCGTGTGTTATTAGTGTTATCTAGTACTAAATGGTATCAAATAACGCACAATATCATGTGCAAGATAACATGAGATGACACTATATATTGTGAAATGGACGTAGATGTAATCTGCTAATCGCAGACATCCGGGAACGTAAATGCAACGCGCACATTCACATTTGGATCAATAATTCCCATTTTTCGTCACATTTCATAATAAATTAACTTCACCACCTATATATCTAGCGGATTTGTCAATTTGAG
>VOFI01000050.1_pt1 | contig 32533 bp, 54 predicted proteins | sample 5384131 | NCBI WGS metagenome assembly VOFI01 (sample SAMN12384728, study PRJNA508395) | human gut metagenome | isolation source: healthy gut H | host: Homo sapiens
TTCCACTCAGCTTCTGTATTTCCTTTACATCATCAAATCTGCTGATATCTCCCATCTCCGCAAGAATTCCTGCAAGGATGTTTTCGCCAACTCCGTTGATTTCCAGGATATTTTCTGCATGTGGTATTTCCATGCATTTCTGATGCAGTACATTTTCAATCTCCGCCAGTTGTTCATCCAACTGTATGATTTGTTCTACAAACCATTTGATGGATTCTCTTCCGGCATCTGTTCCTCCGGTCAGCCCTACGCTTTTCTTTGCATAGTCTACGATTACTCTGGCTCTGCTATAGCCTCGTCCACGAAGCTTTGCTTCATGCCAAAGGCTTTTCAGCCCTTCTTCATCCAACTCCACGATATCAGATGGTATCGGAGCCACCTTCAGAATCTCCAGTGTAAATGCTCCATCAATCTTTCCAAAAGCGTCCATATATTCCGGGAAGTAAATCTTCATTTCACGATGGAGACGGTTGATATTTCTGCTTCTGTCCTCGGTAAGCTGATCCCTAAACATGGAGAGCCTTCTCATGTCTGCATAAATATCCTCTGGGAGATAAGGCATTCCATAGTTTCCATCTTTTACAAGGTTGGCAATTATTTTAGGATCTTTTCTGTCATCCTTGAGCTGGCTGTTATCTTCAATCTCTTTGCTCTGCTTTACAGCATATGGATTTACCTGAACAACGCTGATTCCATTTGAAACCATCCATGCAGCGATTGCAAACCAGTAGTGACCTGTTGGTTCAAGACCCAGTACTATCTGTTTTTTATCATTCTTTGCTGCAAGTTTCAGCACCCATGCCTTTGCACTGGCAAAGCCTTCGGATGAATTACTGAATTCAAAAGCTCCTTTGCTGAGTTCTCTTCCTCTGGTGTCAATTGCTCTGATATAATGAGTTTCACTGCCTATATCGCATCCAACAATAAGCATCTCTTCAGAGATGAAAGAGAGTTTGTCATTCTTCTCAAATTTGCCTTTCGTTTCCAGCTCACGCCATGTTGAAGCCTTAAGTTCCTGTTCAATCACCTGTACTTTTTCTTTTTAATTTCATCCTGTGATAAAACATTTATCACTGATTTCTTTGATAATGGTTGTACTTTTGCCTTTTTTGCTTTAATATTCATTTTAGATACCTCTTGTGTTTTTAGATTTCTTACCAACCGGCCAAGTCAGTAATAATCTAAATTTACTTGAGGTATTCTTTTTGGTCAATCCCTTTTACTCTTTAAAGTATACAGGAAGCTCCTCATTGGTAAGTTTTCCTGCTTCCATATCCATTCTGTATATGGGGCAGCCTTGGCCGCCCCTGTACTCTGATTACTGATTATCGAAAGGGGGTTCTTCTCTTTGTCTCTTCTCTTTATCGGGATTGCCATGATGTTTCTCAGCACTCTCCCTAGCTTTTTCATTGCTCTTATCCTTTGCCTTCTCATATTCTGAAATAATCTCATTATAGAGTTTTTCACTGAAATCCTTTGTGACCGGATAGCAAACATCCTGGTAAATAGGCTTGTCCTGCTCATCCACCTGCTTTGTCTTATATGAGGGCATTGATACAAAGATTTTCTCTTTATACCAGCTCTCTTATTTTAAAGAAATACTGCATAAGTCGTCTGTTTTTCTTATAATTTAAGAATAAACCCTTTACCTGCATACGCTCACCTCCTCTCAGAATGTGCCCATTCTTACGAATGAAAGAAATACCCTTGCCACCATAGCGAATAGAAGAAGAATTATTCTGGCAAGTCCTAAGACCAGCTTCAAAGCTCCAAGAATTAACCTTAATATCCACCTGAGTATCTCTAAAATTACTGTTCCTACAACTCCCATAACTCTTCTCATAATAATCAGTCTCCTTTCGACATCCATCCCATTGCAAGTCCTGCAACATCTGCATCGTCCATAACATCTTCTGTAGTTTCTTGTGCTTCACTATTGGTTGCCTGCATTATTACCGGCTGACCAACATTCATCCCGGATATCACTCCGCCTAACAGCTTTATTACCTCTTTTCTAGCCTCATTTGTTGCTGCTTCAATGACCTCTTCCTTAATGTCATCAATATCTTCTGACCGGATATATTCAGCCCTTTCATTATCTTTTTTCTTTGCAATAAAAGTCTCACTTCCATAATTATCAATGTAAAACTTACATGCATCCAGTATAAACTGGTTCTTGGACTTAAAAATCTTTGGATCAAGATTCTGAATGACATTATTAATTAACACATGGTCTGGATTATGCATATTTAGCCTAATTGTTGTTTTTACTTCATAATCAAACTGTTTTGCCATCATGCCACCTCCTAAGGTATTCTCCTTGCACTTTTAAGTCCCATTGTGGCAAGCTGCTCATATCCTCTTGCATTTGCCTTTACATCAAGGTTATAGGAAATGTTCTTGGCGTCGTGACTACCAAAATTCTTCATCACAACTGCCCCGCCACCGACAAATACAATCGGTGTAGTCTTTAAGTTATACCCAAACTCACGGATTGAGTTATATACCTTATCAACAAAATCCTCTATCTCTGCCTTGATAATGGCAAAGTATTCATCATCAATATCTGACCTGCCATATCGCATGATGTTCTGTATCTCTGACTCGTCTACCTCTCCGTTAAGTTGTCTTACACACTGTTCATTGATAGAACGCATACAGGTAATAAGACCTTTTGGTATCGTCACACACTTTGATTCATCCGGTGACTTGTTGATTACCGGCATAATGTCGATTGTCCAGCTACCAATATCTACTATCAGTGTTTTTCTTTGCCATAGCAGGAATCTTGTCCACTACTGCTGCATAGCACTGAGGAAATACTGCCACATCATCAATTTCAATATAATACGGCTCATTCTCATATTTGAAGCTTACACGCTTATTCTTTGTCAGGTACTTGATAAAATCATTCTTCTCTGCTCCAAATCTTGTAAGTGGAAGTCCTACAGCAAGAAATACCTTTGCCTCTGCAAGACCTCTTCTTTTAAGTTCCTTAGCAACTGCTGCAAGAGTGAGAAGATAAAAGCTGTCATCTTCGACCTTTGTATCCTTTACTTCCCTGCCTCACAGTTCCGACCTTGTAAAACTTTCCTTCATACTCAAGTACATCACCGAAAAGTGCCGGAGTAGTTGTAATCTCCTTTACACCTGTGACAAATACCTGAGAGATTGTTTTCATCATTGACCATCCATGATCAATGCCGATTACTTCTAACTTGTACAGCCACTTGAACATCTGAACCACCTACTTTCCTATCAGCTTTCGCATACAAGGAAAACAATAACCATTCCCTTGATAATATGGACATCCGACACATTCTGTCGGAACTTTCTGTTCTTTTTTCTTAGATGGTTTTCAACATGTTCCATTGGCACATCTGTTGTTATGTCCCCAGAAGAATCTACAATGCATACAATCTTTTAATTCTCTTTCAAGCTTTTCTTCTGGAGATACAAACCTGCGTTTCTTATGTTTATTTTTTCAACTGTTCCCACCAGAGCTCTCCTCCCTTCCAAGGAGTGATTGCTCTCTTATATTTTCCAATATCCTGTCCTGACTCGCCTGCCGTCCTTGCTAATGAATACAATACGATAAGAACAATAATTATAAATGCTATGCTAAATCCCATCATCACTTTATCCTCCTTCAAATTAGTTGCCATATAGACAAAATTTGAATTTGGAAGTGATATAGTCTACATGGCTATGCTTAATGCTAAGCATGTAGGTACACGCCAGTCTTCTAGACTCCTATATCGCCCCGTGTACAAAGAGGTGTTCTCACCTCTGGGAGTTACAGACGAGCCACAAAATGTGTTTCACGACGCCCTTCTGAATTATCAGAAGCACTATCTCCTCTTTTAGCCTTTTGAGGATAAGGACGAACTTCTCGCCCTCTGTGGTTGATTATCCTTACGCAACATGCCGGTCTACGCTTCGCTTCGGTCGCGCAGAGCAGAGATCCACCGGATCTCTTGCGCCCTTTTACCAGATTTCCATCCAACTTCTCACCCTTCATCTTTCGATCCATCAGGCTACTAATATGATAGCTGTGACTTTCATCTTCCGGTACATGCCCCGTAAATTTACTACCTACAGATACTCTGCAGTGCAAACTACTTTGCAAATCTGTAACTGATTATTCAATTGTTCATCCCAAGTTTTTCTTGGAATGTCCATATATTACATTAGTTTCTATAATGCCGAAAGTGACAATCACGGGTCTTTTTTTATCAAAACAGGTACTATTGTGGTCTTTTTTATCTTCGCTTGACAATTTATTCCAAATATGTTTGGGCAATGGTCTTGTTATTCCTTTAAATTTTTCCAAATACATCTCAAAGATATCAGTGTTAATCAACGCTGAATTTCCAACCTTATACACTGCCCCTGCTTCAGAAGCCAAAACCATAATCCTTGATTTACTTATGCCATAAATAATAGACCCCTCAGTAGCATTTACATATTTTTTCATAATGTCTTTTGTATCTGAATAGAACTTATATGAGTTACTCATTCAATTCACCTTCTTCCTGCCCATATAACGGCTCTTTCAAAGGTCTTGCAGGTTGTCTGAATTGCTCCATATAATTATCAAATATTTCCAAATTGATTAACACAGTCCCCCCTGTTCCCTCATTTATTTTATATGTTGCACCTGCTGCTCTAGCCAACTCGATAAATCTATGTCTGCCAATACTGTATATAATTGAAGCTTCTCCAATTCTCGCAAACTTTTTAATTATCTGCTTATTTGTTCCCGGCACTTTATATATGTGTTTCATAAACTCATCAAACCTTTCCTTTTTTACCAAATGAATACGGGTAAGCTTGTATAAAGAACTTGCAGCCTTAGCTATATATTCAGTTTCCTCAACACTAAATCCATATTCATAAGCCACCTCTTCGACCTTTATGTATCTTTTTATTACCTCCCCACCATGAAGATAAGCCCTAACATCTGGCTGTAATTGTGTTACCATCCTTTTCACCTACTTATAAAATTCATCATCAACTATATGGAATGTCTCAAGGTACTCATCAAATATTATTAAATTCACAAGTACTAACTGACCTAACTTATAGATTGCTTTGGCATCCTTAGCCATTTGCATAAACTTTGATACGCCCATATGATACATTTCTGCTCCTTCGCTATATCTTACAAACTTTGTATTACTATTCTTCTTAAATTCCTGATATGCCTTTGTGTGTTCCATGCTATTCTCCTTTCGGTATTTCAATTGTTCCTATAACGCAAAAAGAGGACATCTTCTAAATTTCTTTAGAAAATGTCCTCTAAGTAATACAATCTTTAATTTTTCAGACTAAGCAATCTGTACTAACCTGTACTAATCTTTTTTTTTGACTATGCCAAAATTGGTCAAATCTTGGTCAAAACCCCTTGACCAACTATATATTTTAGTACATCCAAATGCTGAAACCCTTGATTTTCCTGCATTCTTACTTATCAATAGACTTCATTGTCGGGAACAGCAACACATCTCTGATTGCCTCTGCTCCTGTCAGAGCATACACATTCTGTCGATACCGAATCCGATACCACCTGTAGGCGGCATACCAATCTCCAGTGCGTTCAGGAAATCTTCGTCGGTTGTATTTGCTTCGTCATCTCCCTGTGCAAGCAGCTCTTCCTGCGCTTTGAAACGCTCTCTCTGATCAATCGGGTCATTCAGCTCGGAGTAAGCATTTGCCATCTCCCATCCATTCATGAAGAACTCGAAACGCTCTACGTATTCTGGATTCTCCGGTTTTTTTCTTTGTAAGAGGTGAAATCTCGATCGGATGATCCATAACAAATGTAGGCTGAAGCAGATGTTCCTCTACATACTCTTCAAAGAACAGATTCAGGATATCGCCCTTTTTATGTCTTTCTTCAAATTCGATATTATGCTCTTTTGCAATTACTCGCCTGCTCAAGATCCTTTACTTCATTCCAGTCAACGCCTGCATATTTCTTCACCGCATCAACCATTGTAATACGCTCAAACGGCTTTCCGAGATCGATCTCGATTCCCTTTGTATACGATCTGTGTCGTTCCGAGCACTTCCTGTGCGACAAAACGATACAGGTTCTCTGTCAGATCCATCATGCCGTGGTAATCTGTATATGCCTGGTAAAGCTCCATCAAAGTAAACTCAGGATTATGTCTTGTATCAAGGCCTTCATTACGGAATACACGACCAATCTCGTATACCTTCTCAAGACCTCCAACGATCAGTCTCTTCAGATACAGTTCCAGAGAAATACGAAGCTTCAAATCCTCATCGAGTGCATTAAAATGAGTCTCAAAAGGTCTTGCTGCAGCTCCACCGGCATTTGCAACCAGCATCGGAGTCTCAACTTCCATAAATCCTTTTCCGCTTAAATATTTACGGACTGCACTGAGGATTTTTGAACGCTTAATAAATGTATCCTTTGTATCGCTGTTCATAATCAGGTCAACGTATCTCTGACGGTAGCGGGTATCTGTATCTGTCAGTCCGTGGAATTTCTCAGGAAGGATCTGTAAGCTCTTGGAAAGAAGTGTCACCTTCTCTGCATGGATAGAAATCTCACCTGTTCTTGTTCTGAAAGCAAATCCTTCCACTCCGAAGATATCACCGATATCCGATTTTTTAAAATCAGCGTAAGACTCTGTTCCGATTGCATCTCTGGCAACATATACCTGGATACTTCCCTGTAAATCCTGGATATTGCAGAAAGAGGCCTTGCCCATTACACGCTTAAACATCATACGTCCTGCAATTGACACATGGATCGGGCTTGCGTCCATGATGCTTCTTCTTTCTTCATAATCCTTTTTAAGAGCCTCTTTTGCCTGCTCCTCATCCATTCCCTCTACATTCGGTGTCTGGTGATCCTTTAAAAGTTCAGCCTCATGTGCCTCATAAAGATCCTTCACCTCAAGCGAATGATGTGTCTGATCGAACTTTGTAATCTGGAACGGGTCTCTTCCGTTCTGCTGCAGCTCTGCAAGTTTCTCGCGGCGAACCTTTCTCAACTGATTCATATCCGGTTCCTGTGCATTTTTCTGATTCTGTCCCACTGTCTGTTCTCCTTCCATATTGTCTGCCCTGCGTCAGTCCGTTTCAGATTAATGACGCAGAAAACGTATCTCTTTCTGCCGCTTTCAGGTTACCCTTTAAGCGAACTAAGACCTCTTAATTATTTAAGAGGTCTGTGCTGGCATATCTTATACTGATTATGAACGCTGAATATCAAGTACTTTGTACTGGATCACTCCTGCCTGGGTTTCTACGTCAACTACATCGTTCACCTTTTTGCCCATCAGTGCCTGACCTACCGGAGATTCATTGGAAATCTTTCCCTTCAGGCTGTTGGCCTCTGTAGAACCAACAATTTTAAATTCCATCTCCTCGTCAAAAGTAATATCAAATACTTTCACAGTACATCCGACATTGATCTTATCCAGATCTACTTCATCCTCAACAACTACCTCTGCATTTTTCAGAATTGCTTCTAATTCTTCGATACGGTATCGATATCCCTCTGTTCGTCCTTGGCATCATCATATTCTGCATTTTCGGAAAGGTCTCCCTGTTCCCTGGCCTCTTTGATCTTGCCTGCTACTTCTTTTCTCTTTACTACCTTCAGATTCTCCAGTTCATCTTCCAGTGCTTTTAAGCCTGCGTAAGTAAGTAATCTTTTCTTAGCTTCTGCCATCGGTTACGCTTCCTTTCTGATTCTTTCTTTTCTGTCTATACTTACAGGTTCAACCTTGTCCGTATACTGTTCTGACCTGTTCATCTATACAGACTGTACACAACCTGATTTTCACCTGTATGCTGTCATTTAAGTCTATTTCGCAATTTCAATATTATACCCAAACCGCCTGCTGATGTCAAGCAGATTCGGCTTTCGCATTCGGCTTTCGTATTCGGCTTTGTATTCGGTTTTCTTGCTTTCGCATCACCGATTCTGTACTATGTTTTATAGCTGTCTGTACAGCAGATCTTCCAGTTCTGCATAAGACTCAACCCGGTTGATCTCTTCCCGCAGTTTTGCTGAACCCGGCAGCCCTTTCGTGTACCATGCCACATGCTTTCTCATTTCCCGGATTCCCAGATATTCTCCTTTATATTGAAGCTGAAGCTTTGCATGTCGGAGACATCATTTTCCGGATTTCTTCGTTCGTCGGTCTCGATGGGATCCTCCCTGTTCTTTCATGCTCGATCATCTCAGAAAAGATCCACGGATTTCCTGGGCTCCCCGGGCGATCATCACACCATCACAGCCGGTTTCTTTCACCATGGCATCTGCACGCTCCGGGCTGGTCACATCGCCGTTTCCAATCACAGGAATGGAAACCGCCCTTTTACCTGACGAATAATCTCCCAGTCTGCTTTTCCGCTGTAATACTGCTGTCTTGTTCTTCCGTGGACTGCAATGGCGGCTGCCCCCGCATCTTCTGCGATCTTCGCCATCTCCACTGCATTAATGCAGTTGTCATCAAAGCCTTTTCTTATTTTAACTGTCACCGGTTTCCTGATTGCTTTTGACCATAGCACTGATAATTTCATGTGCCAGCTTTGGATTTTTCATCAATGCCGATCCTTCACCATTTTTCACGACTTTCGGTACAGGACATCCCATATTAATATCCATAATATCAAACGGTCTTTCCTCGACCCGCTTTGCCATTTCACTCATAATCTGAGGATCTGAACCAAAAACTGGAGAGATACCGGCTGTTCATCCGGATGGATCTCCAAAAGCGTCTCTGTATTCTTATTATTATAGAGAATGGCTTTTGCACTGACCATTTCCATGCACAAAAGACCTGCTCCCTGCTCTTTACACAATAAGCGAAACGGCAGATCTGTCACTCCCGCCATTTACCCAGAATATAAGTATTCTCTAAGGTTACATTTCCTATTCTTAACTGTCTCATCGTATTATTCCGTTCTGTTGTTCTTCTCTATTTCGTTCTTTTCAGATTTTATCGTTTTCATCTTAGACGAAACCATTTTAAAAGTCAACCCTTGCCTCTATTGACATTTTTACATTTTTATGCTAGGTTTCTACTATATATTGGCACTCATTAGTTAAGAGTGCTAATAATCTATCAGATGAAAGGAGAATTACTATGGTAATACAGCCAATTTATAATATATTATTTCTTCCCGATGTCACCTATCACTTCAAAAAAGAGTTTTTACTGAAAATGCATCCGAGCAGCTTGAAGTCGGCAGTGAGCTGCTTTTTGCTTTCTTAAGAAATGAAGATGACGCTGAAGAACTGACGCTGACCATATCTGTCCGGTCGGCATTTCCGCCAGAGTAGAGGCTTTGGAGACGATGACAGTGTTCAGATCCGCACGCTGGAGCGTGTTGATCTTTCAGATGTCGAGGTGGAAAATGGTCAGATTCTCGCAGACGCATCTATTCGTGCAGAGGTTGATGACTATACGGCAGAAGAAGAGAAGGCTCAATTTCTCCGTTTACGTGCCGCACTTTTGAAATTTGTCCAGGGATACCAGTGGGGAATGTGGGCAAGAAGTTTCATTTTACAGCGGAAAAATATGTATGATCTCGGATCTGCCCTTTCGGAATATCTGAATATCAGCCCCGAAGAAAAAATATGCCATTGTTGAAACGGATTCCCGCCGGGAACGCTGTACGCTGATCGAAGCTGCCATCAACGAATTTATGGAGGTTGCCAAAGTTTCCACCGAAGCAAAGGAAGCTCAGAAAGATGATCAGGAGCAGCTTTATCGCGAGCAAGCAGCCATCAAGAAGCAGATCAGTTATCTTCAGAAAGAACTGGACGAACTTCACCCTGAAAATATTTCCGATACCCGGAAATTTGAGAAAAAGATTGAAGAATCCGGCATGAATGACGAAGCCCGTAAAGAAGCTGAAAAGTGCTGAACCGCATGAAGCAGGAAGGCAAGGACAGCCATGAGTACGGTCTTCTGTATGATTACCTTGACTTTATGACCAGCCTGGACTGGAAAGCACCGCAGTTTACCCCGATCGATCTTGACCGGGCGGAGCAGATTCTTGATGAAGATCACTATGGTCTGAAAAAAAGTCAAAGAACGCATCATCCAGCAACTCGCCGTTATGGCTCTCAACCGGAAGCAATATGGCTCGATCCTTTTATTTGTTGGTGCTCCCAACCGGGAAGACCAGTATCGGGCAAAGTATTGCACGGGCTCTCGGAAGAGAATATGTAAGGATCAGTCTTGGTGGTATCCGTGATGAGCATGGAAACCGTGGCCACAGACGTACTTATATCGGTGCTATGCCCGGACGAATCATGGAAGGAATCAAGCGAAGCGGTGTCTCCAATCCGGTCATTGTACTGGATGAGGTTGACAAACTTGCAAAAGATTACGGCGGAGACCCTGCCAGTGCCCTTCTGGAGGTTCTTGATCCTGAACAGAACAGCACTTTCACTGACCACTATATGAATGTGCCTTTACGATCTGTCCAATGTACTTTTTGTCTGCACTGCAAACTCACTGGATACGATTCCTGAACCACTGCTCAACCGTATGGAGGTTATTAATTTCTCCGGTTACACTGCAGTAGAAAAATATCAGATTGCCCGCAGACATCTTCTTCCAAAGGCTCTCGATGCCATGGGAATTAAGAAAAATGCATTGAAAGTAACCGACGGAGCGATTCGCAGGATTATTGATGAATACACAATGGAGTCCGGTGTCCGTGACCTGAAAAACTGATCAATACTCTTTGCCGGACGGCTGCCGTCCAACTTGTTAAAAATGAGGGAACAACACTGACAGTCACTAAGACAAATCTCGAAAAATATCTTGGGAAAAAGCAGCTCCACCATGAGCGGAAACTCTCTTCCCCTGAACCGGGAGTTGTCACCGGACTTGCATGGACCAGAGCGGGCGGAGAAATTTTATTTATAGAAAGTAAACTGATTCCGGGCAAAGGCAAGATGATTATTACCGGTCAGCTTGGAGATGTAATGAAGGAGTCCATTCAGATTGCACTGAGTCTTGTAAAATCACTTTATCCAAAGGAAAGCAAAGTGCTTGATGACCACGACCTCCATATCCATGTTCCTGCCGGTGCGGTTCCAAAAAAGACGGTCCATCAGCCGGAATCACGCTGACAACAGCACTTGCATCACTTCTCACGGGGAAGAAAGTCAGCCCGGAATATGCCATGACCGGAGAAGTTTCCCTGCGTGGCGGTGTCATGCCGATCGGCGGACTTCCTGAAAAGCTTATGGCCGCCCAGCGTGCAGGAATCACAAAGGTTCTGATTCCTGCTGACAATGAACAGGATCTCGATGACGTTGCCGATGAGGTTAAAAATAAGCTGGAAATCATTCCGGTGAAAAAGTGACTGAGGTACTAAAACTGGTGTTGAAATAACCCTGGATTTCCAGTCTCTTTCTTGTAAAAGATTATCTTGATAACCGATAATCCGACATAATTCAGAAATCGCCCTATACCAGTTGCTGTGCATCTGATATAAGGCGATTTTTTTATCTATTATGCAGCAATTTATGTTCCTTGCCCTTCAGGATTCCCTCATAAACCTCTGCAATGATCGGATTTTCATCGGATCTCTTGATCTGTGCCATGCTGTCGATCTTATACATTCCATCCAGCTTAGCCTGTTTCGTCCTCGGTATCTGATTCTACACTGGCTGTCCACCACCGGCAATACAGCCTCTTTTACATGCCATCACTTCTACGAAATCATATTGGACTTCACCGGCTTTGATCCTCTCCAGCAGTGTTTCTGCACAGCGAAGACCATTCACCACTGCAATTTTCACCGTTCTGTCCTCAAGCTGGATGGAGGCTTCTTTGATTCCTTCAATCCCGCGGATTCCCGTAAAGCTGATGTCCTGCAGATCTTCCATCCTGCTGCTGTGTACCAGACGTCTCAGAACTGCCCGGTCACACCACCCGTTACTCCAAAGATCGCTGCTGCCCCCGAAGACAGACCAAACGGCATATCCAGTGCCTCCGGTTCGATCTGCGACAGATCTATTCCCGCTTCTTTGATCATACGGGTCACTTCTGTCGTGGTCAGTACATAATCTACATCCTGCTGCCCTTCTGTAAAATGCTCCGGTCTTTTTGATCTCTGCTTTTTTGCCGTACATGGCATAATCGAGATCACAACCGTCTTGCGGAGGCTTCGTCCTTCTTTTTTCCGCTTCTGCCGCTTTCATCCGGGCTTCTTCCTTCAGCAATGCTCCGAACATTGCCTGCGGAGAACGGCAGGTGGAAATATTTTCCCGAAATTCCGGGTAACGGTTCTCACAGAACTTCACCCAGCCCGGACAGCAGGAAGTAAATAACGGAAGATTCTTACCGGATTTTAAACGCTCCAGCAATTCTGCTGACTCTTCCATTACCGTCAGGTCTGCCCCGAAATTTGTATCATATACCTCATCAAATCCCATATGTCGCAGAGCTGCCACCAGGCGTCCCAGTGTATTTTCACCTTTCGGGATTCCAAATTTATCTCCGATCGCCACCCGGACAGCCGGTGCGATCTGTGCCACAACTCTGATATTCTTATCCGCCAACGCTTTCCATACCGGATCAACATCCTGCCGGATACTGATCGCACCGGTCGGACAGACCGCCCTGCACTGTCCGCAGCCTACGCAGTCAGTCTCTGCCAGCTCTCTGTTAAATGCCGGCATAACCTGCATTTTTGAACCCCGGAAAGCAAAATCCAGAATGCCAAGTCCCTGGATTTCATCACAGGTACGCACACAATCCCCACAGAGAATACATTTATTGGGGGTCTCTTATTACACAATCCGAAGAGGTATCCAGTGGAAGTGGTTTCTTATGATTTTCAAATCTGATCTCTGAAATACCCAACTGGCTTGCCAGCTTCTGTAACGTACAGACTCCATTTTTGGCACACGTTGTACAGTCACGGCAATGGGATGACAACAGCAGTTCAATGATCATTTTCCTGTGATGCTGCAATCTTGGTGTATTTGTATAGATCACCATACCATCCCGTGGTACTTCTGAACAGGATGCAAATACCTTTCCACGTTCATCTTCCACCACACACATCCTGCACGCCCCATAGGTTGACAGTTCTGAATGATAACAGAACGTAGGAAGATCGATTCCCGACTTTCGGATCACTGAGAGGACATTTTTTCATCTGTAAAAGCCACTCTCCTGTTGTTAATTGTCATATAGCCCATACTCTGTTCCTCCTACCCTTCAATATGAATCGCACCAAATGCACAGGCACTCTCACAGGCTCCACATTTGATACATTTTTCCGTATCGATCGTAAATGGTTTGATCTTTCCGCTGATCGCACCGACCGGACAGTTTCTCGCACATTTTGAACATCCTTTACACCGCTCAGGACTGATGATAAACTTTCGTAATGCAGTGCAGGTATGGGAGCAAGACATTTCTTTTCAACCACATGCTCCACATACTCATCATGGAATACTTTCAGCGTACTCATAACCGGAAGTGCAGCACTCTTTCCAAGACCGCACAGTGCAGTTTCTGTGATCATGTTCGCCAGTTCCTCCAGCAGATCAAGGTCTTCCAGCTTTCCATTTCCTGCCACGATCCGCTCCAGGATCTCAAGCATACGTTTCGTTCCCTCACGACAAGGAACACACTTGCCACAACTTTCATTCTGGGTAAAGTTCATAAAGAATCTCGCCACTTCCACCATGCACGTATGGTCATCCATCACAACCAGTCCGCCCGAACCAATCATTGCCCCCATTTTTTCAATGAATCAAAATCCAGACTGACATCCAGATCTTTCGACACCGGGCATCCTCCTGACGGACCTCCGATCTGCACCGCTTTGAACGCTCCGTCTCCTTTGATGCCACCACCAATATCGTAGATCACTTCCCGCAGGGTCGTTCCCATCGGCACTTCGATCAGACCTGTATGCCGAACACTTCCTGTCAATGCAAATGCTTTTGTTCCCGGACTTTTTTCCTATCTGATGGAACAACCATTCTGCTCCTTTATTAATGATCATCGGAACATTGGCAAAGGTCTCTACATTATTAAGAACCGTCGGCTTTCCAAACAGACCCTGTTCCACCGTCCTTGGCGGTTTGACACGCGGCATACCTCTTTTTCCCTCAATGGACGCAGTCAATGCACTTCCTTCTCCGCAGACAAATGCTCCTGCACCGCGATTAATATGCAGACGAAATGAAAAATCTGTTCCTAAAATATGATCGCCTAAAAGACCGCTTTCCTCTGCCTGTGAAATTGCCCGTTTCAAACGGCTGATCGCCAGCGGATATTCCGCTCTCACGTAAATATAACCTTCTCTGGCTTCCTACCGCATAAGCCCCGATCATCATTCCTTCGATCATCTTATGCGGATCTCCTTCCATAATACTCCGGTCCATAAATGCTCCCGGATCTCCCTCATCACCGTTACAGACTACATAGCGGGTCTTTTTTTCTTCCTGACGGGCTACCTGTGACCATTTATATCCCGTTGGGAATCCACCGCCTCCTCTTCCTCTTAAATTGATGCTGAAATCTCTTCCACCACTTCCTGCGGTGTCATCTCAAACAGGACTTTCTCTAATCCCTCATATCCTCCGGTGGAAATGTATTCTTCTATATGTTCTGCATCAATATGTCCACAGTTTTTCAGTACATTTCTCGTCTGCTTTTTTATAAAACGGATTTCTTCCTGCTTTTTATACTCAAGCCCATCCTGCTTAAATAAAAGATGACGGATAACATCTCCCTTTCGATCGTTCTGTGGAAAATCTCATCGCAGTCTTCCGGCTTTACTTTTGTATAAAGGATTCCTGCCGGTTCGATCCGCATCAGCGATCCCATTTCACAGAATCCGTGACATCCGCTTTTCTTCACTTCCAACAGCCACTACCATGAGCAATCTCCATCCAAATTCCACGTCAATATCCGGATTTTCTTCTGCAAGTTCGCTCATCCGCCTGTATATCTCACCTGATCCGCCTGCCAGACACCCGGTTATGCACAGATCAAAATCCTGCAACGGCTGTCGCTGATCTTTTTGCCGCCTCTTCACGAATCTGATGAAGTATTTCTCTGCTCGTAATTTTTTCCATACTTATTCCGCTCCTCTCAATTCGTGAATCAGTTCTGCCGCAGCATCCGGGGTCATTCCCGGATAAACCTTATCATTTACTGTCAGAACCGGAGCAAGTCCGCACGCTCCAAGACAGGAAACTGTCTCCAGTGTAAATAACATATCGTCCGTTGTCGCCTTTTTCTTCTGAAAGTCCAAGTTCACTATAAAGCCGTTCCAAAATCGGAATTGACTTTCTGACATGACAGGCAGTTCCATTACAGACTTTAATAATGTACTTTCCCTTTGGTTCAAAAAGAGAAGTTTTCATAAAATGTTGCCACACTGTATGCCTTTGCTTCATTGATCCCAAGTTTCTTCGCCACATACCTCAGAAGTTCCGGTGGAAGATACCGATATTCACTCTGAATGTCCTGAATGATCGGAATCAGTGAAGCCGGTTCAAGTCCATGCTGCGAAATGATCTCATCTGCTTTTTTATAGTAGGTTTGATCTAACATATAGCTCCTCCTTCAATATTTTTTTGTGCAGTTCTTATTATACTTTGATAATTTTCTATCAATTTGTTTTTATTATAGGTTATTTTATATGATTAATCAATAAACATCGCCCTTCAAATGTCTATTTTTAACAATTTTAGTTTTCCTTTCCACTCTTTATTTTCTTAATTTTCCTTTATTTCCAATAAAAAATGGGCTTTACTTTTTTCTGATTTCTTGCTTATTTTTTTTATATATATTGTCTTTTTAGTTCCGAATCTGACAAAGAATCACTATTTTAGTTCTTAATAAAATCATAAGGAAGTTTAATTTTCTTTTATAAATTAAACATAATTTGGACACATTTTATGATTATACTAAATGTCAGATAGTTGATTAACAACTATCTCCCCCTCATAAAGTGATGGCATCCCGGCAGACCCGGGGTGTCAGACTTTAACTCTCATTCCTTTAGATAACTATAAAAACCGAAAACCCGTTGGCCGAAAGGTCAGCGGGTTTTCTCCGTTCTTATCACTCTTGTCTCATCCTCACTCTTATCTCATACAGATAAAAAAGGTTCTGTCTGGAAGACTATCTTTCCGGTACTTCCATGACAGAACCTTTTCATTTCATCTGATTTTTCAGACTGACTTTCTATTCTTAGACTGATCCCGGAAACAGGGCTGTGGAGATCTTCTCCATATCAGAATCACTGATTCCGTACTGACCATCAGAATCTTTTGTTACAGCAATTTCGATCGTCGTTGTATCACCATATGTATTACCATCGATCGACTTCTGCATACTCTGGATCAGCAGATCCTGGAACATACTTGCATCCGCCTGGCTTACATCCTGTCCCTGATCCATCATCTCCTGTGCAACTGCAGTTGAATTATCTTCCAGAGTCTGATATACATCAGACGGAGTTACCTCGATCGTTACTGTAAAATTGCCATCCTTATCTTCCTTGGCTTCTTTTACTTCGTATTTTGCAAGATTATCAATCTTTACAAGCATATCCTTGTATTCCTGCTTTTCTTCCTCTGTAAAATCTCCCAGAGCTTCCAGTCCGCTCAGCTCTGTATCGACCTGCTCGTCTAATGTATCCTCAATCTCTGCCTTTGCATCCTTTTCTGAAATACCGCGGGCTTTCGCATACTCGTCATATTTCTGCTTATAATTAGCATCCATTACGCCTCTTACATAAGCTTCTGCATCAAACTTCGTTGCTCCACCGCATGCGGTTGCACTTATTACAAAAAATGAAGGTCAGCATAAGTGCAAGAACTTTTTTCATTTTTCCTCTGTTCATAAACTTTTTTCTCCTTTTTTATTTGAACCCTCTGCGGAGGTTCCCACTCTCCACATAGATCCATCAGTTACGTGATAAGTTTATTTTTTTACTTAGATTATCAAGTTTTTCTAATTTCTTAATGAGATATTTATATTTTTTCTGTTTGTTTTAGAATTTACTCATATTTTTGACACACATTTTGTCTATACTAATATTCAGATAGTTGATGAACAACTATCTCCCTCATAAAGTATGGCACAGGAAGTGCCAGCACTTTACTCTCATTCCTTTAGATAACTATAAAAACCACGAAAACCCTCACAGCCGATGCTGTGAGGGTTTTCGCTGTCCCCATATCTGCCCTGTCTGCCTTTCGAGCAAATAGAGAGCAGATTTTTCGGGTTCTGATTTTGCTTTCGTGTCTGTGTCCGTTCCATTAAAAACTTCCCTGCGGTGTATCGGCTTCGCCCCTGATCCCTGACTTCGCTGCTTCATATCACTTTAAGCATTTTCGCTTCCTATTGATCTTTCCATATACTAATAAACCACCACCTGCTATACCTCCAAAAAATCAAAATCAGAGTACAGACATTTGCATTCACACAAATATGATTTGTCCAATCAGAAAAATGAGTGGAAAGTATTGTTAATTGCTTTTTATGTTCCGCGAAATATGCATACACATCATTTGTAAATGCCATCCAGATACAACTTATGATTAAAATGGTTCCTGCTTTTATCCATCCATTTACCGGAAGATACCTTGCCACCCAAAACACAAGCCATACTCCCGCCATAAGAATAAATGCAGCTATATAACCAGCTCTCATTCCCTCTCTATCTCCCGAATGATTACATACTTCAAAAAAATCGTAAGAAAAAGCCACAGGGTATCCCATGCCAATGTAATTAACGCCTTTTTATCAGACAAAATCGGGGGCAATGTTATATTCCTGATTACCAACGGGGAAAAATACAACAGTGAGGTTGCTGATATTATCCATAAGGAACTCGCTCAGACGCTGTAAAACCAAAGTGTCCGGGAGAGTATATTTCTGTACCAAATCCCTTGTAACAATCGTTTCGTAGACCTCGTTGATATAGTTTGTTCTGTCTTTTTCGGTTCTATAAGCATAGGAACCTGCCAAACCGCCCTTGATAGCATACTCATCAAAGAGCTTATCTTTGTCACTAATATCATCATAATATTGGCAATATTCCTGAAAGCTGAAAGGAAACACATGAATTTCAATATAGCGTCCGGTAAACAGAGTTGCCAGATCTGCACTCAACAGGAAAGCATCAGAGCCTGTTACATAGATGTCGTATTTTCCCTTAGAGTACAGGCTGTTGATTGCCAGCTCAAACTTGGGACACATCTGAACCTCGTCTACAAACAGGTAGTTCGTTTTGCCTTCCTGATAATGTTCTTCCACATAGGCGTGTAAGGCATGGTATTCCTTGATTTCTTCACCCGCTTTCAAAAATTGAAATTTTTTCATTTCTCGAAACCGCTTCGCTGTACTTATTATACTGTCTGCTAATAGTATATGCAAGATGTCACTTTCAAAAACACAATTTTTTTTTCATTTTTGAAAGCGGAAACTCAAGTTTTAGTATAATTGACAAATTAAATGGGATATGCTAACTTAGTATTAAGCATTACTTACATATAAAACGTTGCAATTATGGATGTTGTATGGGGAATATTATTAAGTTTATGTTATAGAAAGATTTTTATGAAAAAAGAAAATAATTGCAATGCTTACGGTGATTTGTTTATTATCAATGCTATTTTCAATATCTACTTTTTGCATCAGATATAGATACAGTTCAATCTGAAAATCATCACTTTACTCAAGATGAAATGAGCAAACTGGTTGAACAGAATATTATATATCAAGAAGAGATTCCAGTTCAACTAACAGACACTAAAGCTAGAACTGTTGTTGAAGCTACAGTACGATTTAGGGTTCATTATGATAATACTAATGGATTAGCTTTTTCTACAGAAGTAATAGCTGTTGTAGGTGGTGGTACTTTTTTACAAAAACTGCACTTGTTACCATACCCCTAAATATTGGAAGCATTTATGAGTGATTATAAAGAAATTTTAACTTCGGACCGTGTGTATAAAAAATACAAGTCTATCATCCCTGATACAAATGTATCTATTGATGACATCATACAAAAATTGTCATATTTTTATAAAATTTCAAAGGATACTTCTGAAAAGGGTAAGAAAATATTAGAATATTATAATGAAGTTGGATCTGTATATTCAATAGAACCTCCAATACCTCAGGATCTGATGAAGGTGATGAATGTTCCTGTGACATTGATGTACGTTAATCCTGCCACGAATCAATTTATACTAAGTGGTCAGTCAGAAAAATTCACTGAAAAAATTACGGCAGAAATCGTATTACTACGAGGATTGACAAAAGCGGAACATAATAGTAAAGAATTAGTATTTCATTATGTGGATACGATTAATCATTATTATAATTGAAGAAATATTCTCTTTACCAACACTCAATAGCCACCTTATATGTAAATGACAAAAAGTAACCGTCGCCCCGGGCAGCATATCTCCCTGCTCTCCTGGGATTACGGTTACTTTTTATGTAAATAAACTTATCACTTTTTATCTTCGTTCTTCCATCCACTCCAGCAGATCAGAAAATACCTGCTCTCGATCCGTCTCATTGAGCAGTTCATGCCTGTCTCCTGCATACAGTCTTAGGCTTACATCCTGAATCCCCTGCTGCCTGATAAATCTCATAGACTTTTCTGACACCTTTTCCAAAATTTCCTACAGGATCATCTGCTCCCTGCCGTAAAAAGGATTGGCAGACTCTTTGGAATCATATAGATGCTTTCCTTCTTCTCCATTGCCAGCATCCCTGTAAACATCCCGTAATACGCATTTACAGTGAACATAAAGGAGCAAAGAGGATCTGACACATACTCTTCCAGACGCTGCGGGTCACTGGTCACCCAGTCTGCTCTCGTCTGAGGATGCTTGTATTTTTATTGAAAGCTCCGACCGCCATTCGGTCTATCAGTCTGCTCCGGTAATGCCAGCCGCGAAATGCAGCCATAAAACGGCACAGCCTTCTTCCTGATACAAGTGTATGATACGGCTTATCCGCAACTACTCCCCATAAAGATCGCTCCGGCAAGTCCATTTCCATACATCTGCACATACTGCCGCAACAAACTTGATCCCATGCTATGTCCCAGCATAAAATACGGAACATCTGGATACTTCTTTGTTGTCCGCTGACGCAGAGTATGCATATCACCGATCAGACATGCATTCGCATACTTTTTTCATTGAAAAATCCATACTCTGACTTGCTCTGCACAGACTTGCCATGACCCAGATGGTCATTCCCGACTACATAATATCCGTGACTGCACAGAAATTCAGCAAACTCATCATATCTTTTAATGTATTCTACCATCCCGTGACACAACTGAACGACCGCCTTCACTTCTCCTACCGGCTTCCATTCTATTGTATGGATCTCAGTATTACCATCCTTCGACGGAAAATAAAATTCATCTCTCATGATCTAATCATTACCTGTCATCTAATTTAATATACTCACGATACGGTGCAAGTGGTTTATACGCCGGTCGTATGATCTTATCTACATTCTTAAGCTCTTCCAGTCTGTGAGCACTCCATCCTACGATACGTGCCGCTGCAAAGATCGGCGTATACAATGCCGGCGGAAGATCCAGCATACTGTAAACCAGTCCGCTGTAAAAGTCCACATTGGCATTAACACCTTTATACATCTTACGCTTCTCACCAATGATCTCCGGTGCCATATGCTCTACCTTTTCAACAGTGCATATTCTGTCTCATGACCTTTCTCAACTGCAAGCTGCTTTACAAAACGCTTGAATATCTCGGCACGGGGATCGGAAACGGAATAAACCGCATGCCCCATTCCATAGATCAGACCTTTTTTTTATCAAATGCCTGCTTATCCAGCAACGCCTCAAGATAGGCACGGATCTGATCATCATCACTCCAGTCCGTCAGTACAGACTTCATATCCTCGAACATCTGCGTTACTTTGATATTGGCACCGCCATGCTTCGGTCCTTTCAGGGATGCCATTGCCGCAGCGATGGTAGAATAAGTATCCGTACCGGAAGAGGTAACCACGTGCGTCGTAAAAGTGGAGTTATTACCACCGCCATGATCCATATGAAGTACCAGAGCCATATCAAGGATCTTCGCCTCTAACTCTGTATACTTTCTGTCCTCACGGAGCATCATCAGAATATTCTCAGCTGTGGACAGATTCGGCTGTGGTGCATAAATGTACAAATCTTCTCCCATGCGGAAATTATATGCATGATAACTATAGACCATCAGCATCGGGAACTGGCTGATCAGGTTCAGACACTGACGCAGCACGTTCGGAATACTTGTATCATCCGCTTTCTCATCATAAGAATAAAGCTGAAGGATACTCCTCGTGATGCTGTTCATCATGTCACGGCTCGGTGCTTTCATGATAACATCACGCACAAAATTCGGAGGAAGCATACGGCGGTCAGCCATCATCTCCTGAAAGTGAGCCAGCTCTTCTTTATTCGGAAGTTCTCCGAACAGAAGTAAATATGCGGTCTCTTCATATCCCGGGTGCTTTGCATCAAGGAAACCTTTGACCAAATCCTTGATATTATAACCTCTATAATACAGGTTTCCTTCGCATGGAACGGATATACCATCCACGATCTTTGATGCACATACATCCGAAATATTCGTCAATCCGGCAAGTACACCCTTACCATTTAAATCACGAAGTCCTCTTTTTACTTCATACTTTGTATAAAGTTCTTTTTCAATCGCATTGTTCTTCTCACATTTGAGTGCAAGTTCTTCAATCTCAGAAGTGATGTCGAAAAAATATGCTGTTAATATCTTTTGCCACGTACGTATTCCTCCTTCTCTCTGTCTCTTTTCCATGTATGACCTTTTTATTATACTAAAATAAGTCTTTTTATACAATTAACTGACTATTAAATCTTTATGAAATCATCAGCCTGAAAATTTTAGAAACGACATTCTGACAGCAGATCTGCCAGCTTCGCAAATTCTTCAAGGGTCAGTGCTTCACCCCCTGATAGAAGCTCCACGCCCCAACGCTTCGATCGCAGCTTCTATTTCTTCCTTTGTATAGTCCAGTTCCGGTGAATTTTTCAGTCCGTTGGCAAGCGTTTTTCTTCTCTGATTAAAAAGAAGCCCGGATCAGACGGAACATCAGCTTTTCATCCTCCACTGTGACCGGAGGATTTTCATAACGCTCCAGCCGGATCACCGCAGAACCGACTTTCGGCCTTGGCATAAAGCAGTTCGGAGGTACATTTGCCACAATATATGGCTTTGCGTAATATTGCACAGCAAGCGATAATGCACCATAATCTTTCGTCCCCGGACCGACCTGCATCCGGTCTGCCACTTCTTTCTGCACCATAACTGTAATGCTTTTTGATCGGCACATGATTCTCAAACAAGCCCATAATGATCGGTGTCGTGATGTAATACGGAAGATTGGCAACGACCTTGATCGGCTTTCCTCCATTTTCTTCCTCTGCCAGTTTTGCGATATCGACTTTCAGTACATCATGATTGATGACCCGCACATTTTCATACTCTGAAAGGGTATCCTCCAGAATCGGGATCAGTGCCTTATCTATCTCTACTGCGATCACCTTTTTTGCCGCACAGGCAAGGTACTGGGTCATCGTTCCGATTCCGGACCGATCTCCAGCACAACATCATCTTTTTGTGATTTCTGCTGAACCGATGATCTTATCCAGTACATGCGTATCGATCAGAAAAATTCTGTCCGAATTTTTTCTGAAATACAAAATTATATTTTTGCAGAACTTCGATTGTATTCTGCGGATTTCCAAGAGTTGGCTCTTTCATGTTCTCTCCTTTATTCAATGACCTGCTCTTTCAGCAGCCTGCTTTCATCGATCTGATAAAGCTGCTTTGCATTTTCCTCTGTCTGCCGGATGACTTCCTCCGCAGAGATCCCTTTCAATTCTGCAATTTTCTCTGCCACATAGGAAATGTAAAGCGAACAGTTTCTTTTTTGCCACGAAATGGCCGGGGGCAAGATATGGGCAGTCCGTCTCAAGCACAATGGATTCTAACGGGATCTCTTTGACAGTTTCTTTTAGTTTCTTTGCATTCTTAAAAGTTACCACACCGCCGACTCCGATGAAGTAACCCATTTTCACATACTCCTGTGCCATCTCCGGTGAATAGGAGTAGCAGTGGATCACTCCATTCAGATCTTTGCCGTATTTTTTCATGATCTCCATTGTATCTGCCGCTGCCTCCCGGCTGTGGATCATGACCGGTAACTTCTTTTTCCCCTGCCAGTTCCAGTTGCCGGATAAACCAGTATTTCTGGAGATCATGTCCTTCTTTATCCCAGTAATAATCCAGTCCGATCTCTCCGATGGCAACGATCTTTTTCTGTCGGCAAGTTCAGACATTCTCGCAAAATTCTCTTCATTTAAGTCACCCACTTCGTCCGGATGAACCCCCACCGATCCATAGAGAAACGGATATTTTTTCTGTCAGTTCGAGAATTTTATCCCAGGATGCAACGGCTGCTGCTGCATCTACGATCATCCCAACACCGCCTGCTTTCATTCCCGAAAGAAGTTCTTCCCGGTCTGCATCAAACTGCTCATCATCATAATGTGCATGCGTATCAAATATCATCGCTGTCTTCTCCTAAATAAAATACTTTGTAGAACATTTCCAGTGATTCAAACAACTCTTCTTTTTGTCTTCTGCAATTCCTTGATCTTCAGCACACTGCCGATCTCATCAAAAAGTAAAATCATCTTCTTTATGATCGACCTTCAGCTCTAAATTTCCATTTTCATCATAGACAACCATCAGGATTCCGCCCACATCTTCCGTATACAATACGCACATGATCTGCAGTTCCTGCTTCACTTCTTCCGGAAGAGAATTAAATTCCGGGTTCAGATAAAATTTTCTCTCATATGCACTTGACGCACATAATACCATTTCTTCATCCATTCCTGCTACTCTTTTTTCTTTGAATATCCGTCTGGTTCTTCTCCCCGGTATCCCGCCATTCCTTTTTACTGTGTCCCTTTGCTGTATCCTGCTGTTTTCTTCGGATCATCACATTTTACACGTATCCGTACACGCCTGCACAGAGACCTCGCCGGCGTAGACTTCTTCGATCGTTCCATCTTCTTTCCGCACGATCAGTTCACCGGTCTTGTTAATTCCGAGTGCATGGGCAACATATTGCTTTTTCGCTCCAAGGATCATGACATCCCGGTCTTTATTTACGAGCAGTTCACTATACTTCTCCATCAGTTGTGACAGATCTCCCGTCTCCATGAAAAGAGCATAATTCTCTTCCAGTCGCTTCATAATGGCAGCGATCAGAGGGGCTCTTTTCACCTTATGTCCGCACTCCAACCGCAGGGAAGTCGCACGCTCCCGGATCTCCTCAGGGAAATCCGTCAGATTGACATTGATCCCTACTCCGACTGTTACATGATTGATATAATCGATCTGCGTACTCATCTCAGTCAGGATTCCGACCAGTTTCTTACCATGAATGATAATATCATTGGGCCACTTGATCTGAATCTGCTGCTCTCCGCACACATCTTTGCAGTCCATAATTCCCTCTGCCACGCTGCACGCCATAACCAGCGTCAGCATGGAGCCTGGTTCGGAGTGATCTGCGGTCTTAATAAGATCGACATGGAAATACTTTCTCCTGCCGGTGAATCCCATGAGGCTGTCTGCCTGTCAGCAACTGCCAGAGTGCCTTCCACTGCTCCCTCATCTCCCAGTTGCTTGATCCGCAGATTCGTAGAATCGACTTCATCATAATAAACAATATTTTTCCCGGCCACTTTGTATCCATCAGGCTTTCCAGTTCTTCCTTCGTCATCACATCCGGGCTGTCTATGATCCGGTATCCCTTATTCCGTACCGCTTCTACCTCATATCCTTCTTCCTGGAGCTGACGGATCACTTTCCATACTGCCGTCTGGATACTCCAAATTTTTCACATAACTGCTGACCGGAAATATATCCGTCTGCCTCCCGGAGCATTTTTAAGATTTGTGCTTTCATTTTTACTTCCTCACAGACCATCTGCTTTTTTCAACAAAGATTCGCTATTCCTTATTCAAATGTGCCTGACACCACATAAGTGTCAGGCACATTATGATCCATTCTATCCGAATTTTAAAATTCTCCCAACGTAGCAACCATCACTGCCTTGATCGTATGCATTCTGTTCTCTCTTGCCTCATCAAATACCTTAGACTGTGCAGACTCAAATACTTCATCCGTAACTTCCATATCCTTAACGCCGAATTTCTCATACATTGCTGCACCGATCTTCGTCTTCAGGTCATGGAATGCCGGCAGACAATGCAGGAAGATCGCACTTTCCTTCGCATTTGCCATCACTTCTTTTGTCACTTTATAAGGAGATAATTCTTTAATCCTCTTCTCCCATACCTCATCCGGCTCACCCATGGATACCCATACGTCTGTATAGATAACGTCTGCATCCTTTGTTCCTTCCTGAACATCCTCTGTCAGAGTGATCCTTGCACCGGATTCTTTCGCATAACCCCGGCAGGTCGCTACCAGCTCTTCGTTCGGGAAATATTCTTTTGTCGTACATGCAACGAAATCCATTCCCAGCTTGGAGCAGGCGATCATCAGGGAATTGCCCATATTGTATCTTGCATCACCCATGTATACCAGTTTGATACCTTTCAGATGTCCGAAATGTTCACGGATCGTCAGCATATCCGCAAGCATCTGTGTCGGGTGGTATTCGTTGGTCAGACCATTCCATACCGGAACACCTGCATATTTGGCCAGTTCCTCCACAATCTCCTGTCCAAATCCACGATACTCGATTCCATCAAACATTCTTCCGAGAACTCTTGCTGTATCTTCGATACTTTCCTTTCTTCCCGATCTGTGAACCTGAAGGATCAAGGTAAGTCGTTCCCATACCCAGATCGTGAGCAGCTACTTCGAAAGAACAGCGTGTTCTGGTACTTGTTTTTTCAAAGATCAATGCCACATTCATTCCTCTGTATTTATCAACCGGAATTCCTTTTTTCTTTTTTTCTTTTAATTCTGCGGAAAGGTCAAGCATGTAAGTGATCTCTTCCGGTGTAAAATCTTTCAGTGTCAAAAATTCCTTCCTTTTAAATTCATCTTACTGTCCCCGGCAGCTCTGTCTGATCTGCCTGCTCTTCATATCTCTTTGCCACCTGTTCCCTCAGTTCATCCACTGTATAAATATGATACTTCGGAACTTTCATCAGCTTTGCTCCTGCCTCCAGCATGGCAAGATACAACAGCTTATCCGAAACTCCCGGTTTCAGCTTCAGAACCAGTCCCAGCTCTGCCTTTTCTATCTCCGAAAGATGCTTCATCCGGTTCTCATACCAGACTTCTGCATGATCCTGATCGATATAATAGATCAGACCTTCCAGTCCATACAGCATCCTTTTTGCATCATAATAGCCAATCTTCATATTCTGCCGGCTTTTCCTGCCGTCAAACTCAAGAATACTTCCCAGCCGGACTCTCGGTGGATCCGGTAGATCTGTGCGTCCTCGGGCAGCTTTACCCTCGGCTCACGCCCCGGTCCATAAATCCGTATCTCAATAATATCCTTACAGCCCCGCTTTACGAGCGAACCAAGCGGCACATTGTTCACCACGCCACCGTCAATGTATCGCTTTCCACCCATTTTCTCATTCTTAAAACCTAAAAGATAAGCACTTGCAAGGAGAAAATCTTCCAGTCTTCCCTCAGGAATATCCTCAAGCCCTAAGTCCAGTTCTTTAAAATCGGTCAGTGAAAACGTGAGCAGATAAAACTCTTTCCCTGACTGCCTGATCTTTTTCTTCATCGACCAGCTCATGGATCAGCTCTTTCAGCGGTGTCACATCGATCCCGCCTGCAGTCACGACCGACCAGATCTGCGAAAGTACATCCTTCACTTTATGCTCTCTCTCAAAAAGCCCTTCCATCCAGCCGTCATCTACATTCATGACCTTTGAAAATGTCATGCTCTTCCAGATGTCCTGTGCCTTTTTCAGATCATCCATACAGATCAAAGCACCATTCAATGCTCCTACGGATGTTCCCGCCACTGCATGGATCCGAATCCCGGCTTCTTTCAGTGCCTTCCACGCACCGATCTGATACGCACCTCTTGCACCGCCACCGTCCAGCACAACTCCATATTCTTTCTTCCGGTCAAGTAAAAGCTTCATTCTTTTCACCTCTTTATCCACTGACGCTAGTATACTACAAAAATGCACTCAAATGCAACACTGCCTCCAACCGCCTTACTTTTCCTCTCTATACTGCCGCCAGTGCCTTATTTTCTTCTCTGCCTTCCTGCCTCGAACATCAGGACGCTGCCGCCACCGCTGCATTCAGCGACTCTGCTTTCCCGCACATCGGAATCCGGATCAGACAGTCTGCACATTCTGACACTTCATCTCTTAACCCATTTCCTTCATTTCCGATCAGGAATGCACAGCCTTCGGTATAATCTTCCTCATCATAAACATTTTTTCCGTTCAGATGTGCCGCATACGTTCTGATTCCCTGACTGCTCAGACTTTTCACTGCTGCCGGAAGATCTTTTACATAGAAAAACGGCATCCTGAAGACAGCTCCCATGGTCGAACGGATCACCTTGGGATTGTAGACATCCACACTGTCACTGCTCAGCAGGATTCCCGTTGCCCCGGCTGCCTCAGCGGTACGAAAGATCGTTCCCAGATTCCCCGGATCCTGCAGGTTGTCCAGCACGATCACGTGCGGAACTCTGATCTGATGGTTCTGCGGATTCTTCTCCTTTTCCCCGGATTTTTCTTCACACTTTGACGCACTTTTTCCGAGTATGTCTTCCATCGTATACTCCAGTCTTTTTACGATTGCTAAAATTCCCTGTGGATTTTTCGTATCCGATACATAAGAAAATACTGTATCTGAAAGAACTTCTGCTGGCACTCCCAACTCCCTGATATATGCAGGATTTTTGCGTTCAAAGCTCTCCGATATATACAGCCGTTCAATCCGCTCTTTCGGGACTTCTTCCACCATCCTCTAGCCTTCCACAAGAAAGATCCGCCTTTCATCTCTTAATCTGCTTTTCTTCTGAAGCTTCGCCAGCTCCTTGATCTGTGCATTTGACGTACTTGTAATCATTGTCCGTTCCTCTACTTTTCTTCTATCTTGATCTTTTCAGGATTTTATTTGCTCCGATCAGAACCAGGATCACATTTCCCGGCAGTGGTGTCTGCGGATCAAAAAAGAGATCCATTTTTTCACCCTGCATGACTCCGACTACCGTGATCCCGTACTTCTTACGCACATCCAGCTCTGCAAGACTTTTTTTCCTTCCCATCTGCGTGGTACGGCTATCTCCACGATGCTGTAGTCATTGGAAAGCTCGATCCAGTCCACAAATTCATTTGCTACCATGCTTTTGGCAATCCGGCTTCCCATCTCGATCTCAGGATACACGATACGATCCGCTCCGACTCTTTGCAGGATCGCGCCCTGAAGTTTGTCTTTCGCCTTTGCAACGACGAGAGGAATTCCCATCTCTTTGCAAAGAAGTGTTGCCATAATATTGGCTTCAGGATGCTCTGAAACTGCCACAACAGCCCCGTCCAGATTTCTTGCTCCCAGAGCCTGCAGAGCATCCTTATCCGTTACGTCTGCCTTCATTGCATAAGAAACCTTATCTGAAATTTCCTGGATCTTCTCATAAGAATCATCGACTACCATGACATCGCACCCCATTTTTTCCAATGACAATGCCACGCTTCTTCCAAAACTTCCCAAACCAAGTACTGCAAATTGCTTATTCATATCTTTCCCCTTATCCAATCATAATTCTTCCTTCCGGGAGAGAACGGAAATGTGTCGTTCTCTCCGCCCTTCCGGCAAATACAAGTGCCATCGTCACCGGTCCGATCCGTCCGATATACATCAGGATCATCAGCACGACATGACTCGCCCTGCACAGAGACGGTGTCAGGTCGGCTGTCAACCCTACGGTTGCCATCGCTGAAGTCACCTCGTACATCAGATTCAGGAAATCCTGTCCCGGTTCTAAGATCGTAAGCACCGTCACTCCTGACATCCAGAAGAAAAAAGGTAACCAGTGAGATCGTAATGCCTGACCGTACCACCGTTTCATCGATCTTACGGTTAAAACATTCCGTATCCTTTCTGCCCCGCAGTACCGAGATCACTGTGAGAACCAGCATGGCTGCCGTAGTCGTCTTGATACCGCCTGCCGTTCCTGTCGGAGATCCGCCAATAAACATTAACAGACATCCAAGGAGCCTTGAACCCGGCCGCAGTGCAGACTGAGAGACCGCTGCAAATCCCGCGGTTCTTGTCGTCACCGACTGGAACAGAGATGCCATCAGCTTCTTCGTAACTGAAAATTCTCCCATGGTTGCCGGGTTGGAATATTCCAGTAAAAAGAATAATACCGTTCCAAATAAGATCAGAAACCCGGTCATGACCAGCACCACTTTGCTCTGCAGTTCCAGCCTTGTAAACAGCCATTTTAACGGTCTTGTTCCCCGTTCCCGGACTGCTTTTTTTATATTTCCAAGAATATCATACCACACCGGAAATCCCAGTCCTGATACGACGATCAGAAGAATCGTTGTAAAATTAATCAAAGGTGAACCCGCATACCCGATCAGGCTGTTGCTTCCCAGCAGATCCACTCCCGCATTACAGAATGCAGACACTGAATGGAAGATTCCGTATCCGACGCCTTTTACCACACCATAATCCTGTACAAATCGGATGGAATAAAAGACTAGGCACCGATCGCCTCCACCGTAAACGTCCCTTTCAGAACCCGGATAATAAACTTCACCATCCCGGACATCGTATCCAGTCCGTAAGACTGACTGATCATCTGCCTTCCCCTGAAACTGATCTTTTTCCTAAGCAACAGAAAAAATGCCGATGTACAGGCGATCACGCCCAGTCCTCCGATCTGAATAAGCACCAGCATGATCCCTTTGCCGATCAGTGTAAACTGCGTTGCCGGTACAACCGTCACCAGTCCGGTCACACAGACGCACGTAACCGCAGTGAACAGAGCATCCAGAAACGAAATTGGCTGCCGGTTTGAAAATGGCAGCCATAACAAAAGCCCGCCCGCAAGGATAATCCCATAAATCCGAGTGCAACGATCTGCATCGTACTAAGCCGGAGCTTTCGTGCCGCCCACTCTTCTTCATCTATATGAATTTTTCTCATTCTTTTCAGATACACTCCTTATCATAATAAAACTCTCTATCATACTAGCACGTTGGACAGGGACAGGCAAGCAAAGAAGAAAAAGGCGTGTGAAAAAACATCCGTTTCTTCACACGCTCCTGTTCAGGTTTTATTCATCCGTAGATTCAATCTCACCTGTAAATCCTGCATCCCGGATCATCTTCATCGTGTCGTCAATTCCCTGACCACCTGCTGTCAGATAACCTGATGCAAAAAATAGAATCAACAACCTTGAATAATTCCGGCTCAATCCCTTTAAAATAAACTTCTCTTCCCGCAGCACAACGGATATCTGACTTCGGGATCATCAGTCTTGCCGGGCAGAGTACCTTCATGCAATATTCCGGTGTCAGTCCTGAAATATCACGGTCTGCAAGTCTTGTCCCTGGAATCGGAAGAAGGAAATTGATCGGAACGGACTCAGGGAAATTGCTTTCAGATCCATCAGCATATCTACTACATCTTCTTTGCTCTCTCCCATACCGATAATTCCACCGCTGCAGATCTCAAATCCCAGCCCCTGCAACATTTTAATATTATTGACCCGCTGGTCATATGTGTGCGTGGAACAGATCTCCGGATAGAAAGAACGGCTGCTGTTCAGATTATGGTTGATACGGTCCAATCCGGCATCTTTCAGGATTCTCGCCTGCTTCTCTGTCAGGAAGCCGATGGAGCAGCAGATCTGCGTATTCTTTTTTTCTTCATAATACGAATGCGTTCTGCCAGGTCCTCCTCAATCTCTGCATCCGTAAACTTGATTCCGCTCAGACCAATGCAGTGCCTTGCAAGGTTCTTTTCATCCACCAGATCATTATCTCCGTATAATTTCTCATCCGATACCCGGCGGTACTTCTCGATCGGTGCATGCGACTCACAGGACTGGGCACAGTAGGCACAGTTCTGTGTACAGTTTCCGCTACGAACATTTGTCAGCAACTGTACGCTGACCTTTTTCCCCTCTATATTTTGTTCTCAATGCATACGCACAGGAAATCAGGTCTTCCATCTCTTCTTTCGGAAGATCAAGGATCTCTACAGCTTCCTCTCTGCTCAAGGAACGCTCCTCGTCCCAGTCTGCTAATAATGTATGGATCATGGATGTATCTGGCATTGTTTACTGTACCTTCTTTCATTTAGTATGATGTGAGCGGTGAAAAGTCTCAACTGTAAGATTCACAGATTGCCTCGTACTGCACGCTCCCCACTGGTATTCTAGTATAAAAGTACAGTTTTTAGATTGTCAACTATTTCTTGTATTTAGTTTACATTTATCTTAAAGATTTTTTCACTTCATTTTCCAGTTGTGTCAGAGCCTTTTCCAGCGTCTTTCTGGGGCATGCCACATTGATCCTCTGGAATCCGCTTCCTGCCTCTCCGAACATTTTTCCACCGTCGAGCCATAATCCTGCCCGGTTTTCCACAAAATCTTTCAGGTTTTCCTCTGCAATTCCCAATCCCCGAAAATCCATCCACACCGGTAAGTACCCTCCGTCCTGGTCACTTTGATCTGCGGAATATACTCTTCCATCCATTCATGCAGGAATGTGATATTCTCTCCCACATACTTTTTCATTTCCTGATACCATTCTTCTCCCTGTGCATAGGCTGCGATCACCGCCTCGATCCCCTGGTGCGGAAATCTGACTGTAACCGGCTGCTGTGATCTGCTTTGCAAATGCCTCCCGGAGTGCTTCATTCGGGATCAGGATATTGGATGCCTGTAACCCTGCGATATTAAATGTCTTTCCAGGAGATGTGCAGATAACTGTAAAGTCTTTGTATTCCGGCTTCAGATCTGCAAAAACCTGGTGCTTCCCATCAAATACGAAATCTGCATGGATCTCATCGCTGACCACGATTACTCCATGCTTCTTGCAGATATCTCCCAGCTTTTCCAGTTCTTCCCGTGTCCATACACGGCTGACCGGGATTGTGCGGACTGCACAGGAGGAACAGTCGAATCCTCTTTTCAACGATCTGCCGTTCAAAATCTTCAAAATCAATCTTATAACTTCCATTCTCATCCTGATACAGTACATTATTTGCAACTTCTCTGTCATTGGACTCGATTACTTCCCGGAACGGATAATAAACCGGTTCCTGGATCAGCACATAGTCTCCCGGTTCTGTATATGCCTTCACTGCCATTGCAAGTGCAAAAGACAACTCCCGGTGTCTTGAGCAGCCATTCCGGTTCGATCTTCCAGCCGTGACGACGTTCCATCCAGGATCGTACTGCAT
>VOFI01003862.1_pt1 | contig 32523 bp, 54 predicted proteins | sample 5384131 | NCBI WGS metagenome assembly VOFI01 (sample SAMN12384728, study PRJNA508395) | human gut metagenome | isolation source: healthy gut H | host: Homo sapiens
TAGTTGTAGCCGTGCTGCTCGCTCAAGCCCACCTCTGCCCCGGTGGGGCCACGGTCTGTCCGCCGGTCCAGTCCTCCGGCAAGTCCGCCGGAAGCGGAGTTTTGATCGGATTTTTCAGCCATTGCTTACCACTCCTTCCGCTACAGGGATAATGTGCTTCAAGACCACATTCGTGGTAACAGGGATATACACGGTGGAGGACGTGAGGATATTCCCCTCTGCATCCAGCAGTTCCAGGGCGGTGATCTCTGTGGCCTGGGACGGCATGATGGTATAGGTGACGGTCAGCTCCGACCCCTCTACGGTCTTGGTCAGTCCGGTAATCGCAACTGTTCCGTTGACCCGGGCGGAGGCCACATCGCCGCTGACGAAGTTCGCCACACCGGCCAAGAGGGCCTGCTGGATGGATGGCGTCTCAGGCATCTTAATCACTCCCTCCGGGCCGTCGGTTGCGAAGGGCAGCCGCCCCAGCCCCACGCCCCCAGCCTGTAGTTATAAATTCTCTGCGCGGACGAAATTATCTCGGAGAGCAGCAGCCCTGTCCGCACAAACGGGGCGTTGACCCACACGATATGCGCCGGTTTGATACGGTTGATGGTGAAAGCCAGCTCAGTGGCGTAGTTCTGGTTTTGGGCCGCGCTTTCGATATAAAGTGTGTAGTTTGGGTAGTCTACCGTGACCTTCCACTCACCCGGCCCAATCAGCTCGTCCAGCTTTTGATAGAGGAATCCCAGGGTATAGGGCGGACGGGTAGAAATGCGGTTGAGCACGCGGGTCCTTCGGAACGCCAGGCTTTCCACCTGTGGATTTGGTACAATTCGGAATACCTGCTCCCACATGCCAACCGCCCTCTCGTCCATCGTCTGGAAAAAAGAAATTGTCAGCCACACCCACGATTTCCTCCGCCAGGGCCTCAAACTGCTGCTGTTCGGTCAAGCAGATCTGCTGATAGTCCAGGCAACAGGGACAGCAGGCTGGTATCCAGCTCAATTGGATTCATTCAGCGTCACCGTCCCTATCACGGGCACCTGCTGGGTTTCGCCCGTCTCCGTCAAGAGGAGATCTGCCGTACCGCCGTTGAGCTGCACGTTGGTGGCGTTGACCACGCCGGCCACCCCTACGATAGCGGCGGTAACCCTGGCCACGTACACATCGGCAGCGTAGGACACGTTGTTGGAGGACACGTTGGCGTCCCACCCCTGCCGCACACTGCGCAGATATGTCTCAATGGCCTGCTCCACCGGTTCCTGCACCTGTCCGATGGCATGTCCGGCGGCCAGCAGGAGGGTGGCGGAGACATTCACCGCCACCCCTGTCGGGGCCACCGCCGTCACCTTTGCCCCGATAGGGGCCAAGCCCAGCCCCCAGCCCCTGGTTGGGGGGCGGGTCGATGGCATTCTGCACCTTCTCCACCAGTGTGGATGAGGCAGGCAGGAAGTCCGCCCCCAGCACGGACAGCTTCACAGTGCCACCGCCGTTCCAGGTGGGGTATACCTGCACCCCGCCCACGCCGTCAATGGCGAGGACGTTCTGGCGGTAGTCGGCAATATTGCCGCCAAAGGGACGGTTATTGAGCGCCTCAATCAGCCGTTCCCGAAATGCGCTGTCGGTCTCCGTGTCGTCACCAGGCACCAGGATATCCGTAATCTGTGCACTGGTCAGCCCCGGGATGGCGGTGATCGGCAGGATGGGCCCGGTGTACTCGTTTCCGATGGCGCCGGGGGTCTCCGCGGCCAGCTGGTACTGGTTCCCCATATCGGTTGCCGCCGTTACGGTAAAGTTGATTGAGCCCGCTCCGTTGATGGTGGAGAACCGGGCCCAATGGGCACAGAGGTATTGAACACGCCCAGGCGTACCGCGGCGGAGGCCGGATATCGGGTCAGGCCGCCAATCACAGCCAACATATCCAGGGAATCCCCCACCGCTGTCTGCACGAAGGCCGCCCGCTGTACCTGATCCAGGCTGAGATAGAACCCCGCCAGGGTGTAGGCCGCCGGAGAGATGGCCGTCGGGATGGGGGCCGTGTCCCGCTTGTCATAAGTATCGGGCACCCGGTCCAGCATCTCCTGACGGAGGCTCGCATAGGTCTCTTGAGTAAAGTCAATCAAGTGATATCCACCTCCACACTGGTCTGCATCTCTCCATATACTGTGCTCACGGTGAGGGAGGCCCTCAACATATCCCCTTCCACGGCATACGTAAAGCCGGAGATCCCCGCACCCGGTCGTCCATTTTCAGCGCCTCGGTGATACGCCGCTGAAGTTCCGAGGCCACATACCCCGGGTCCTGCCCGATGAGCCCATCCCACTGCATCCCGGAGTAGGGGGAATAAATCTGCCAGCGGAACCGCTCCACATTGAGAATGACCTCCACAGCCTGCCGGACAGAATACCAGCCGTCACATTCCCCTGGATGCGGTTGGTTTCCTTGTTGATATACCACGTCCTGGAGGGCTGGGAGACGAAGGACACCCCGGCGGACAGGTCGATAGCGGATGTAGGCAAAGTCGGCATCAGGCTTCCTCCTCAAAAATCCGGGACAGGACGATGAACTTCTGCCCGTGCTGTACCCGCAGCAGGAGCACTCTGTCCCCCTCCTCCAGCCTGCGGTTCAGGATAATAAAACCGTCCTTGACAGGCAGCTTCTTCCCGTCCTCCCAGCACACAATGTCCTCCCCCTGCAGGGCGGCGTCCGCCCCCTCAGACACCAGAGCGTATTCCCCCAGGTAGGAGCCGTCCAGTCCCGTGGTGGTGGTGCCCGCCGAGTTGGCATGGGTGTGGGAGAGGGTCTGAATCCGGTGCCTGTGGGCCAGCACCGGGATTTTCTTCTCAATCACCGGCTCAGTGAGGCAGAGCTGCCTCCGTCTCAGGGGACATGTGGCAGGGTTAATGGTAATCTCCAGCGGTTCTTCTCTGGTCACCGTGCCCACCCGCAGGTCTGTTGGCTGCCCGGCGGCGGTGTTCTCCTGCATCATCTGGTACAGAACATCTTTCAGATCCACGCACTCACCTCTTACACATGTTCCAGCCCCAGGGTCTCAAACTCCATTGTGTGGTCGTCATTTGCCCAGGTGTGGGTCACCTTCTCCAAAAGGACGTATTGGTCGAGATTGATATCCCCAAGACCCTGCACCTTCATGAGCACCATCTGTCCCGCCCGCAGGCCGGGCACCCCCAGGGAGGATACCTTCAACGTCCGCATCCGGCGGTTATAGCACGACAAGGTGGCCCGGGCCTGGGCCTGTACCTGCGCGTCATTCATGGTACCATCCACCGTCTGGTAGAGCTGGAGCATGCCCCACTGTCCAATTGTGGCGCTGTCCTCCGCTACGAACACATCCGCCCTGCCGGTCTCCTCGTTGGGCCGGGCCAGTTTGACGTGGTTGTAGGTCTGCTCGTCGATGTCGGTCTTGTAGGTGTAGTCGGTCAGCAGGGACATGTCGCCGATGACCACGTTGGAGACCATATCCCGGGGCTGCCGGAGGGCCAGTCCGTTTCCATCATCGAACAGTACATAGATGTTCCCGGTGTTGAGCAGGGTCTGTTGGATGGCCTCCCCAGGATATCCAGGCAGCTCTCGTCCTCCTTATAGAAGTCCGGGATAGCGTACCCTGTATCCGCTACCTGCCCCACGTCAATCTGGAGGTCGGCGGCGATCTGCCGGAGCATATCCCCGGCGGTCTGCGCCTCAAAGTTATAGGATGCGTTGGCCTTCAGATAGCGGATGCGGTCGTAGCATGTGACCTGAATCTCCCCCAGCGGTCCTTGCTATTGGTGAATACCCAGCCGTAGAACTGGAGCTGGCCGTCCGCCGAGAACCGGACGATATCGCCCTCGGCGAAGCTCAGATCCCCGGCTTTCAGCACATTGAATTTCAGTGTGCCCGGCGAACCGGTGCGTTCCGTGCTCCAGGTAACCTCCGGCACGGAGTTGGATATCTCCCACATCTTCCCGCCGGACTTGTTGGCAATAATCAGCTCTGTCTTCACGTATCGTTCACCACCTGGAGTGCGTTTTTGTCTATCCAGCCCAGGGGATTCCCGGCTTCGTCTGTGATGTGGACGCTGGCGGGGCGGGTGGCGTCTACAATCCGTGACACCAATACCCTCCGTCCGGAGGCCGTGCCGTGGGGCTCATCCCCGTAGCTGGTGTAAAAATAGGAGCCGTTGGCAATGCACGCCGCACCGGCATAAAGCTGTCCTTGCGGGATTGTGCGGGAGGGTTCCGCTGTGACTTCCACCGGCATCCCGGCGGGCTGCCGGCCGCTCTGTGCAGAAAGAGACTGCGGGGTATAATCCCGATACTCAGTCAGAGTCAGATCGTAGTAAAAATCGCCGGTCTCCCCTCCGCGCTCCTCGGTGTTGAACTGGGTGACCAGCACTTCAAAGCCGGTGTCGCCAGTCATGAATGGCTCCCCCGTTCTCATAGTACCGCACGGGGGTGTAGATGATGGGCGCCTTGTCGTTCATGGCGCTCTCAAAGAACTGGATGTAATATTCAGGAGGGTGGAAGGTGCCCCATTGATTGATTCCAGAGAACTCCCGACCGGGGAAAAAGGAGGAAATGGTCACCTCCCGCAGCTTGGGTATGCGGGGATCATGATGGGGCCGATGCCCAGCACGTTGTATTCGCTGTTGTCGTTGTCCCGGGCCACGGGCAACTTTCCGGGTTCACCGGCAGGCGGATGACCGTACCGTCCCGCGTGAAAAACAATCGAAGTTATTGACGGACATACCGGCCTCCTCTTTTCTTATCCGCTTGCGGCCGCGCCGTGCTGCGCGTGGAGCCGGAGGCGGTCTGCTCGATCAGAATGTCCCGGATGGCATTGGCGAGGCTCTGGCGGTCGGCGGCGGTCCGCCCGGTGTTGGCCCCATTGACCGTGATCACCGGAGTCTGCGCCGTCAGGTTGACGTTGTTCACGTACCGCCGCTCCGCCACGTCCACCAGGGATTTGATGTCCTCGTCGCTCATCTTGACCGACTTCTCGATGCTCCCTACGCTCCCGGCGATATCACCCAACTGGCCGGAGAGCTCGTCGTAGGGCACGCCGGAAAGAGCCGCGCCAACGGCGTCGTTCCCATTTCCGCTGAACAGATTGGCTCCCCAGTTATAGCCCGTGTTCCAGGCATCTCCATAGTTGAACCGGTAATCAATCGTCGGTGCATTCCTGTCCAATGTAATAGCGTTTTCGTTTTTGCCCCACTTGAGGACGGAGTCTTGCAGCGAAGTGAGGCCGGCGGTCCAATTTGTTCCGAAGATGGCGTCAATAATCTTCGTCACAACTTTGCCCAAATCTAGAAACCAGGAGATAATATTTCCGATTAAATTGGCGACTGCCCCGCCGAACGAATCAAACCCGCCGTTCGTAACATTCAGGACCCATTCGATGATTCCAAGAAAAGGCGTCACAAAGATAGACCATACAGCCTGAATGATTCCATTGAGCAATCCGATGACTGTATTTCCAATAATCGCGGCACTGTCCGGCAATAATTCCAGTGGCCGACACACTGTCCCAGTGGGCGAAGTGATTCACCGCCGCCGTCACTGCGTAAATGGCCCCGATCACCAGCGCAATGATGATAAGCGGCAGCCCCCAGGTGGTCGCCATGACCTCCCTAAGCATCTTCTGTGCGGTTGTCAAGACCGTAGTCGCCGCCGTGCAAATGTTGGTCCAGTTGGCTGCCAGAAGGAACACGCCGAACGCTGCACCCAGGCCCAGGACAATGGGGCCCACTAGGTCGATATTATTTGCCAGCCAGGAGATTGCATCCAGCACCGGGTCAAGGGCCTGAATGGCGACGTTCTGGAACATCGTCCACACCTGCGCCCAGGTCATGGGCATCTGCTCAAACTGGGCGTTGGTCTCCTCCGCCGCCCCAAGCATGGCGTTCTTGACCACCTCCGCGGTGACCTTTCCCTCGCTGGCCAGCTCCCGCATCTCCCCAATGGTGACGCCCATATACTCCGCGATGGTCTGGGCAATCATGGGGGTCTGCTCCAGCACCGAATTGAGCTCCCGCAGGGTGCCGGAGGCCAGGCCCTGGGTAAGCTGCACCAGCGCGGCCTGGGCAGACGCACCGGAGGCCCCGGAGATAGCCATCTGCTTTTTGAATCTGCTCGGCGAAAGCCACCAGCTCGTCCGTTCCTGTAAATGCGTTCCCGGCTACCGTGCCGAGCTGGGGAAACAAAGTCCGCCATATCGGCGTAGGCTCCACGGCTGCGCATGGCCGCCTGATAAATCTCTTCCTGGGCTGCGGCCGCCGCCTCGGCGCTGCCGGTCATGAGCCGCAACCGGGCGTTGATGCTGGTGAGCTGGTCGGAGGTGTTTACCAGCCAGCGGACGGACTGCATACCCAAGAAGGTGCCTGCGAGGTTGCGGATCGTACCAAGCAGGGATGTCCCCCGGCTGTTGGTCTGCGTCATCTTCCCCGCAAGTTCTTGCATCTGTACAGCTGTGGCCGCAGCGGCGGTTTCCACATTCATCGTGGAAGCCCGCACATCGTCCAGCATGTTTGCCATCCTCTGCGCTACCTGTAAGCACTGGGTCATGGTGGACGTGAATTTATCCTCCAGAATCAGGGTTTCTCGAATTGCGGCCATGCTCTCACCTCCGATTCGCCCGGTCTTGGGCTTCCTTCTGGTCTCTCATGCTTTTCAGGGCGAACTCGGTCACCAGCCTTTTTCTCCCTGGACGGGAGGGGCGTCATACCGGGACGGGGCCCAGCCGAGGTTCACGAAGCAGTAATATGCCACCAGCATCTCCGTGTCCCAGCCGGCCCCGTCCATCAGTTTTTACCTCATCCTCCTGCTCCGCAAAGCCGGACAGCTTCGTAATCTCCTTGACCAGCCGGGCATACTCGCCGGACAGCAGCAATTTACCGGGCACCAGCAGCGGGTCCAGGACGCCGCACCCGTCGCACAGCTCCCTTGCTGGAAAAGTCGGGTTCCACCGTGGCGGCCACCACCATGCGGCGGGTGAAATCCGCACTGTCCAACTGCTCGATTGTCTGTCCGCCTGCCGGGTGATGGCGTCGTTCTCCTCCTGGGTCAGCGCCCGGATCTTGAAGGGCACGGGCTGGCCACTTTCGTCCTGAAAGCGGTTGGAGATGACAACCTCCTTCTCCTCCGAGGTAGTGACGGGATGCAGAAATGCGGAAAGCTTACTCATATCGGTTCCTCCTTAATTACCCAGTTGGGCCGGATCGTTGAACGCCTGGAGCCGTGCCACGCGGGTGTAGGCGAAGTTGAAGTCATAGTTCAGCATGGTCTCCTCACTGTTCAGAACGGAGAGGGGCACGGTGCCGGTCAGGTGGCATCCGTAATAGGCCATAACCTGGGAGCCCAGTGTCGCCGAAGCGGAATCGGAGTTGGTAATCTGAATATCAAACTCCGGCATAACGCCCGTATGGATGTACTGGAGCACCATGTCCGTCCACAGGTTGGTGCCGTAGTAGATGTTGCCGGTCCCCGTCAGCTTGGCCCCGTTGGGCTTGTCTGGATGGTGCGGGTGCCAATGACCCGCATATCGCTGCTCTGGATTTCCGCATTGGTGGTGATGTTCCGCATACCGGCCACCACATAGTTCCGGCCTTCTTTGGTAACTACCACGGAGCCCTCCGCGCCGGTGACGGTGTCTTTTGCCAGCAGATAAGCCATATTCACCTCCCTCAATTCACGGTGATGGTGACGTAGATCTTCTCCACGCTGTCCACCGGCTGGATCGCCAGGTTGACCACAATGGCGTCAATGGCCTCGCCGGGCTCTACGGTCACGTCCTCGGCCTCAAAGTTCTGAATGCCGTTATTGGCCTGGATGTCCAGCAGATACCCCACGATGGCGCTCTTGAACATCATGCGGCCCTGCTCGTTGTTGTTGACCACGCCGATGTAGCCATCGGAGAACTGCTGATAGATGTCGTTGGCGATGGTGTTCAGCAGCCGGATCACCCGGTTCTTGTGATAGGGCCCGGTGATATCGGTGGTATAGGTCACCAGAGAGTTGATATCCTGCTCCACCTTCACCACCCCGTCGTCGGCAAAGAGGACAAACTGGCCGGAAGTCAGGGCGTCGATGTACCCGGAGTTGGTCAGCTTGGGGACACGTCCACCGCGTTGGGATAGGCGGCGTAGGTCAGGGACTTCGTTATACTGGGCCCCAGCCAGGGCCCCGCCCGCCCACCAGGTCACCTGCTGGGGGGTGAGGGTGGTGCCGTCGCTGAGCACAACGCCGCTCATGATGTTGACCACAAAGCGGTCGTCCGGGTTGGTGAGCCCCGCGGCCACCAGTTGGGTATAAGCCCCTCCTCCGCCGCCAGGCGCTTCACAAAGGCCACCATCGCGTCCTGCACGGTGGTGTCGGCGCCGTCGTAAATGAGTACGTCGAATTTGTAGGGTTCGATGGCTGCCAGGAAGTCGGTGTAATCGGCGGATGCGGGAGAACCATCGGCGCCGCCGGAGAGCGCCTTTCCCACCGTGGCGGCCAGGGCTCCGGTACCACTCCAGGCCACCCAGTCGTTGGCGGATAGCTCCTCCACCGTCTTTGCGGTCTGCTGGTCCACAATCTCCCCGCCCACCACAGTGGACACGGCGAAAGCATCCTCCGGGTCAGTCAGCTCGGTAATGACGATGGAGATATTGTTGCCCCGAACCCCGGGATACTTTGCGGTGGCCGTCAGGGGGCGAAACCTCTGCGCTTGCCTGCTTCTGCCCGGTGGCCCCCAGGCGGTAGAGCAGCAGCTTATTGGGGGCCGCCGTCCGGTTGGTGCCCTTGAAGATCTCGTTGAGGAACCGGTTCTTGGGATTGGTGATGTCATACCCGGTGTAGGGGGTCATATTGGCCCCGGCCTCGATCTCTGCACCGTCTCCACCGGGCCCCAGCTCATGGCCTCCGCGATGGCTACCACGCCCCGGTCGCTGACCGTGAGCCCCAGCCCCCGGTCCGAGGCAAACCGGATGTAGACGCCGGGCCGCACCTTGTTCTGGCTCGCCCAGGTACCTCCTGCCATGTCAATCACGCTCCTTGTCTTTGAAGAATGCCTTGACCGCCTTGTCGGCCTCGGCGATGGTATACTCGCTCTTACACAGGACTACCCCGAGGAAGTCCTGCTGATATTTCGCATAGCGGTGAGCTTTCAGCAGAATCTCCCGCCGGTACTTTTTTAGCTTTCATCTTTCAGCCTCTCGTCGTAGTTCATGGCCTGCATCTTGACCACAGCTTCGGGGATAGATACCCGCTCCAGCAATTCGAAACGATAGTGCAGGGCGTCCAGATCTATGCGCCATTCCCGTTCATGGGCCCGCAGCAGGATGGTTCCCGCCGTCTCCCCCGTCGGAGTAGGGGAAGGTCTCCATCAGCAGATCCAGGTTCTCCCCTGCCCGCTGGTACCTCTGCTGCAAATCCGGGCGGTTGTAGTCCTCCAGATAGGTGAGGTCAAGCCCCATCCTCCGCCGCCAGAACCCGCCCGTTTCCAGGGTCAGGTAGTTGTAGCGGGTCTGAGGAACATGCAAGGGGTACGGCTGCCCTGCTGGTTGGGGTCTTCGTAGAAGGCCACACTTGGGAAGCAGGGGCCAGGTAGTCCGCCAGGGATTTGGCGATGGTGGTTACAGTCAGGTTCATTCCATCAGCTCCTCCAATCCCTTCAACTCCTCCCGCAGTACCCGGCGGTACTCCTCCACCGCCTTGTCTACCATGAACAGGCCGGGGACATAGGCCGTCCGGGTACCTACCACGATACCGCCCGTTCCGTCTGGGTTAAATTCCAGCAGCCCGGAGCCCGGATTGATGACCAGCCCAGGCACAAAGTGGCGGTCCATCCGGTGCCCGTCGTTGACAAAGGAGGCGTACTGCTTGTCGTTGTTGAGCTCCGACACATAGCTGTCCCCCTGCCGTACCGGTCTGGGACGGCTGTCGGTCACCCAGTGCTGCTTCATCTCTCCGGTGCGGGTGTTGGTTCCGCGCAGACTGTTGACGGTGGGCGGCGTCTCCTCCACTGCCTTTTCCACGGCCCGCAGGGCAGCATTCATTCCGGCCCGCGCCAGAATACCCGGAATTTGCGTCTTAGCCTGTCTGAGCTGCCTTATGCGCTCCTCCAGGTTCATCTTCCACACCGCCTTTCACCCGCTCCTGCTGGAGCAGACGGATTTCCTGGTGGGCCAGTCCCGGCATGATAGCCCCGAAGGGCTCAAAAAAGTGGTTGGGGCCGGAGGCAAAGGCGCGTATGTCCGGGATGCTCTTGCCGAGAACCGCCCCCCGGTGAATGATGAGCTCGTCACCGGCCTGATGTCCACTTTCGTTGTCACACTGGAGCCAGTCCTTTTGGTCTGCTGATGCCGCGGCCTGGCTCATGCGGATCTCCGGCGCTTCCACCTGATAGAGGCGGCAAGGGATATTCCGGTACAGCTCTCTCCGCTCGTGGCGTGTCAAGCTCTCATCCTGTACCGGAACCACCCGCCAGATGTCCACGGTATCGGTGTACCAGTCATGGAAATTCATAAGACATAACTCCCTCCCATGCCCACCAGCCTGGCCTTTTGGCCAGAAGCTGCCCGTATTGGGTGGCGTTCAGGTCGCCCCAGTCCTCCGTCGCTTTCGTGAGGGCGTCTGTGTCATAAGTGACACTGTCCTGCCCCAGCTTGGCCGAGGCCACCACCCCCACCAGCGCCCCGGTGGCCGCGGCCTGCCCGGGCGTCTCGCTGGAGGGTGCGTAGGTTTTCAGGTAGAGCGTGGCATAGTGGGCCGTATACAGCCCTGCGGCGTACCGCCAGCCGTCCAGCCACTTGTCCGGCTGGATGGCAGCATTGGCCTGCCGGATGAACTCATCCAGCATGGTCCTGGGCAGCAAGCTCTCCCCCAACCCGGTAAAGAACTGCGGGAAATCCTCCTGGAATTGCTCTGCCGTGTAATTCCCCGCGCTGTTGCCAAGGTTGGCCGCCGCGGCCCGCACACCGTAAAATTGCGGCTGGCCCCAGTAGAACATGGCTCCCGCCTCCTATTCCTCGGTGGTCTCCGCGCCCCGTCGGGTCTTTACCTTTTTCTCCGCCGCTTTCTGTCCCTCCCTGTCGGAAGTGCCGGAGGGCACAACTTTTCCATCTCTGACAAGGGCCCGGAAATAGTCCGTCTCAGCCGCCCAGCCGGGCACAGTCTCCATCATGCCAGCCCGCAGCCGGACGGAAGCAGAGCCGTCCGGGGCGGAATGACAATGTTCCGTTTGCTCAGTACAAACATGCGCGCCCTCCTCAGATGCCGTCCACGTACAGGATAGAGGTGGGGTAGAAGATCTGCACCTCGGAGAGGTTGGCCATGTAGGCGGTGTCGTAGCACACATTGGCCACGTTAGGGGCGGACATAATGCGGCTCATGGGCACCAGCTCGTCCATCTTGACGAAGCGCTCGTGGTTCACATAGACCACCATCCGGTCCTTGTTCCCGGTACCCGCGCCCTTGCACCACCGGGTGGCCCCGATGAAGAGGGAGCCGCCGTTCTTGGCCGACGCGTTGTTCTTCAGCAGGAAGTCATAGATGGTCTCGGTGGCCAGGTCGGTAACCATAGTGGTGAGGATGTAGTTGTACTGCTCATAGGGAATGAGGATGTGGTTGGGCACAGCAGTCTCGTCGTACTCGTTTGCGGCCCACACAGAGGTAATGGCGTCGTTCACGTCCTTGAGGATTTCCTGGGGGGTCTTGGTGGCCCAGGCGGGCGGTGCCCTTTGCGCCGTTGACGGCGGTGGTCTCGGTGGCGTCTGGGTTGTTGACCAAGCCGGTGGTCCCGTAGTCCCCGATACCCACATAACCATTGGCGTCCATGTGCTTGTCGTAGGCCATTCTCACGCCGTCCTGGAGCAGGTTGTCCAGGCTGCGGCCGATGTAGTTGGCCCGCTGCATATCCTGGAACATCACCCGCAGGGCGGCGGCGAACACGTGGGCCTTGTATACCCCCCTTTGTCCACACTGGCCTGCACCACGGGAATGCCGTTGGCGCCGCCGGCCGTCACGGGGCTGTTGACCGCGCCGCCGGTGATACCATAGGCCACGCTCATGGCGGACACATAGTCCACCCAGCCGCCGCCGGTCTGGATTACGATGTCCCTGGGATAGGTAAAGCTGGTCAGTGGCTTGCGGATCAGGGGTCGCGCTTCTCCAGCTCACTCACTAGAAAGGCGCCCCCAGAGGCGATGCCGTCGGCGTCCATGGCACGGGGCCGCCCACGGGGGCGGGACCGGCCGTGGGGGTAAACACCCCGCATTGTAGGTTCCTACATTCTGAAAGCTCATTCTATGTCCCTCCTATCAGGCGTTGTTCATGGTCAGGATACGCAGCTCCGCGACACCGTTGGCATCGGCGGGCCCTGCCCACTGGCAATTGGTGAGCTGCACCACCTTGCCGCTGTCGTCCTCTGCCTCAAAGCCTCCCACAGCGGCGGTGGAAAAGCTGCCGTTAGCGGTGATGCGGCTCCCATGGGGACTACCTCTGCTCCGTCGTATTTCAGCGGAGTGCCGAAGGAAATGGGCGCGCCGCCTCCGGCGGGGCGCGCGTGTTTACAATCATGTCAGGCTGCCGGGCGTAACAGCCCGCAAACCCGTGGGGCATTTCCTTGCCGATCACCTGGGGGTTGAGTCCCATAATATTCACTCCTTACGATGTAGCCAGCATCCCCGCGGTGCGGAGCGCGGCCAATAGGTTGTTGAAATCCTGCTGCGTGGGGGGCTGCGCTCAGGTCCGCAATGGCGGCCATCTGCTTCACGCCTCCGAGGGTGGCTGCGGCGGCAGCGGGCAGTGTATACGACGGCCCGGCCGGCCCCTGGTCACCCTTTTGGCCCTTTGGGGCCTTCCGGTCCTGCGGGCCCCTGCGGCCCAGTTTCCCCCTTGCGGTCCCGGTTCCCCCTGTGGGCCGGGGGTCCCCTTTGGGGCCCTGAGGCCCCGCAGTGCCCTGCGCTGCGGGCACTGGCCCCACATAGGCAATGCGCAGCTCGGCCACGCCATTCCGTCCGCCGGGCCGCCCCACTGGGCGTTGACCAGCGCCACAGTGTTTTCCCGTCCGCCTCCGCCTCGAAGTCGCCCGGCTGATAGCCTCCGCTGGCAGTTACCCGGACATAGACTGTTCCATCCACCGCCGGAGCGCCCTTCCGGCACCTTACGTTGATGCACCCTCGCTGGAATACGAGACTGGTTCTCCCGGGCCGTACCGCCCCTCATTCTGGCTGTAAACTCGGACGCGGACTTGACCTCCCGGCCGGCCACGCCGATGAACTGGTTTCCAGTGTTTCCAGCCCCCATGGGGATCACCTCGCCCTTCTGCCCCGTACCAGGGGCATCCCGAAGGGTATGTCCTCCGCTCCGCCCAAAGTGGCGGTGGTGACGATCATATCCGGCTGTCTGGCATAGCTGCCGGAAAAGCCATGGGACATATCCCGGCCAATGGTCTGAGGACGAAGGGCATCATTCCCCCTCCTTCCCCCGCCTTGTGGGGATTACGGGCTGGCATAGGCGGCCTGCGCCTCGGCGCAGGCAGTCTCATAGCTGGTGCGCCTGGCCGTGTCGGCGGCCTTCTGTGCGCTGTCCCGGGCGGCCTGAACAATCCCGCTCATCACATCGGGACCCTGGATGGTGGAGAGCAGCGCATCCACCACGCGGGCGCTCGGCCCGGTTCTGGATGGCCGCCACAGCGGGGCGCACCTTCTTGAGCAGGGCCACAGCCGCATCCCGTGTACCGGGCTCCATCAACTGGTCCGCCATTTCTTCGGCGGGGGATAGTGACCGCCTTCTCCTTCGCCACCGTCTCCTCTCCGGCCAGCTTCTCAATCAGGTCGTCCAGGTCCTCTTCATCGTGGAGGGGGCGCTCTCCCCGGCCTCCCCGGGCCTTCGCCTCCAGCATCTCCAGAATGCGGTCCAGCTTGCTCCCGATGTCGTCGCCCTTGGGGGCCGCTCCACCATCTCGTCAGAAGCCTGGGCTGCATCACCAGCGGGTTCCGCCTCCGGCGCCTTTGCGGCGGGATCGGCGTCCAGCGCAGTGGCGACCGTACTCACATCGCGGGTCAACTGCTCCAGCTCCTCCGGTGCAGCGTCATTTGCCGCCAGGCCGAAGAACCGGTAGAGCGCCTCTTTGGTCTCTTTTTTCATTCGTTTCAGTCCTTTCTCCGCCTTTCCGGCGGCGTGGTCTTTATTGCAACACTGTGGCCCGCCCTGCCTCTCGGCACAACCGCCACGTGATTGCCCACCAGGTTTGTCTGCCGGTATCCGTCCAGGTATGGTTCAAACCTGCAATAATAGCCGCAGGAGACCTCCCTCAGCACGCCGCTTTCCACGTCGGAAGCCAGTCCGGGGTCCTTGATAATCAGGTCGGCCACGGTGTTGTCCCCATCCCGGCGCACATGCTCCAGGTGCCCCTTGGAGTAGGAAGCCTGGTTCTCCGCAGCCAGCATCTCCGCCGGGTGCCCCTGGTGATGTCCCTTTCCCTCCAGGCTGGCCAGCGCCGCCGGAGAGAACACGTCCTCCTCCAGGCGGTAGACGGTCACTGGCCGCTCCGGTTCTCCTTCCAGCCCCAGTTCTCCCGCCGTATACATCTGCGTGCCGGTCCGGTTGATCGGCACATCGTAGCAGAGATCAGGTATCCCTCCGGCGTCTTGACCAGGTGCTCGAGATATGGGAGCCATAGTACGCAACCGCCATCAGTCCACCCCGGCACCATTGCAGGCATAGTCCGCGTCCCGGCCGGTCTGCCGGGAGATCAGGGAGGAAATCAGCGCCACATGGTCGGTCTCGTCCTTGTTGATCTCCAGCAGCACCCCAGATCCTCCCGCGGTGCCAGGGGCCATACAGGCCAGATACAGCCGCGTGGCCTCGATCTCCTCGGCCAGTGCCCTTTGCAGCAGTTCCAGATAGGTCATGCCGTCACCTCACTTTGCAAATAAAAAGAGGCCGGCAGGATTTCTCCTGTCAGCTCCATTCAGCTCTTCCCGCCCACCATTCAGGGCGTGGGAACAATATTCAGTTTCTTGCGGGATACCGTCTGCACCTTGATGGTTCCATCCTTGTCCAGCAGCAACTCCACCCGCAGTCCACGCTTGAGCGCGGCCTCAATGGCCCGTATCACTTGCTCGGTCATTTTCCTTCACTCCAAAATTCCCTGTTCCCTTAGCTGCCGCATGGATTCCCGGTACTTCCTATCCATCTCCTGTTCGGTCGCTTTCCGCTCAATCTCATCATCTGTGATACCATAAACCGTCGCCCAATCTTCGGGAGAATCCCCAATATCGGCATCATAGGCTCCCGGCTCATAACCTCCACAATTGTGGCGATCCGGCCATCCTTAAGTAAAACAGATTCATATTGCTGATAGTTTGCCATTTATACCTTCTCCATATGAGCTGTTACAAAGTGGGTTGTTCCATCCGGTCTGACATTCCAGGCAAGCAGTACATTCGCAGGGCTTTCCTTTACGTCCATACAGGACAACCAACTGTTCATAACGCCTTCCATGAACATCCTCCCGTTTGAGTACAGAGGGATACCGTGTTGCTGCATCCAGAATTTCTTCCCGCATCTTTTCCCAGTTGTCTTTATTATAGCCTAAGCGGGACGAAAATGCATCCCCTTTGGATACCCGTCTCTGCTTTCCGGGTTAAAAAAATACCCTGTAAATTTGGCGTCTGCGGCGCTGGCTTTGTCTGCTCCGGGAAGTGCCCGCTCTGGATGCTCTAAAAGCTCGGCCCTCCTGCGGTAATCCAATCGCCACAGACGGTACCGCTCTCCGTCCTCCCGCTTCTGATGCAGGAAGGTCTCAAATCTCCCGGGCACCCGGTCCCCCAGCGTCACCCGGTAGCGCTCCCACTGGCGGTAATCCGCCAGCCATTGGGCCCGGGCCCGCTCTTTTTTGCGGTAAGCCGCAATCTGGCTCTCCGACCGCGGGTCTCGGCTGAACGGGTTCTTGCGGGGGTTGGAGAAATCCTTTATTTTTTGGATCTCCTCATCTGTCCGGCCCGCCGCCGTCCAGGGCAGCAGCACATGGAGGCAGTTGGGGTGTATGTTCAGCCACGTGTTTGCCAGTGTGTCCGGCCCTGCCGGGTCTACCTTCCCGAACGCCGCCGCCAGGGGCGGGAAGTCCGGGTCTGTGCCGCTGCGGGAGTACACCCGGCCCTCATAGGGTGCGCACAGGGCGCAGGTAGTGCCGTGGCTGGATATCATGTATAGGTCGTGCTCCGGGTCCGCGGTGAGCACCGCCAGCACCTCCGCCTGCCGGGAGGTGGTTCGGGGAGACCATCGTGCAGTAGGTATGCAGGCTCCAGTCCCGCCCTCGCCTTGTCGGTAAAGGCCCGGACGCCCTCCCGCCGGAGCGTCTGCACAAAGGCGGGCACCGAGGCGTTCACGCCGCGTCCTGCGGCCTGCTGCGCCGCCACCTGTTCCAGCCCTACCCGGCGGTATACATCCGGCTCCACGCGGCCAAACAGGGCGGATTGCAGGGTAGCCATCACAGTCATGGAGGCGTCGGTAATCTCCCCCATCAGATTCTCGGTCAGCCTGCGGACGATGTCCATCTGCACAAAATCAAGGCTTGCCCCGACGCCCGCATTGTAATAACCCATGGCGTGCTTGGCCGCCGTCTCCGGCACCTCCAGGGCCTTCCGGGCCTCCGGAACCCGGACATAGAACTGCTTTTCAATCATCTTTGGGACGTATTCCCAGCAGTCTGATTCCATCTGCCGGAGGATGGCCTGCACCCGCTCCAGGGCGGCCACAGCGTGGTAGTCCACCAGGCCCTGGGAGCGAAGCCGCCCGATCTCGTTGATGATGGCGGTCTCTGCTTTCAGATAAATGGAGATAAGCTTCTCCAGTTCCTTTTTATTCGGCGCTCGACTCAGGCTCGGCATTTATCAGCCCTCCATACCCCAGCCCTGCCAATGGATCCCGCAGGGCGGTCACATCCTGGTAGGTTTTCCCGGTGTTGGCCGCGATCTCCTCTTCGGAAATACTGTCAAACATCCCGGTCTCGTCCGCCAGCTTCTTGAGCTCCCTCTGAGCCGTGTCCGCCCGGAACAGGCCCGCCTGAAAGGTATCCCGGATGGCCTGGGCCTTTTTCAGCGCGATCTCCGCCACCTCGGCCGCCGTGGGAGTCCACAGGGGCGGGAAAGTGATGTCCAGCCCGTCGGGTACCGCCCCCCAGGCTGACATGGCCAGGACCGGCAGCAGCTTTTCCAGAATGGGCCGAAGCTTGGCCTCCCGCAGCGTGTCCACGTAGTCATAGTAGTTCCGAAGGTCGCTCTCCCCGGTGGCGTTCATCCCCGCCGGGGAGCGTCCGAACAGCTTGGTCACCGGAATCCGGGACGCGCCGGACAGGTCGAGGCACATGGAGTCGTAGACCTCCTGGAGCCCGGTGAAGGTGTACTGGGTATTCTTAATCTGGTCGCCCCGGTTGACCAACTGCATGCCGAAATTGGAATTCATCACGCTTTGGGCCTGCATCACGTTCCAGAACCGCCTCTGCTGCTCCCCGGACGTAACGGAAAAGAGCTGGTCCAGGTTCTGCACCTCCATGGTGTCCACGTTGGCCCGGAAGGTGAGCGCGGCCATGTTGGCGGCCACGTTGTCATGCTTAACCACATCATTGTATAGGGCCTCCACCTCGGACTCTCCCAGTACAGCTCCGCCACCCGCTCCAGGAAGGGCAGGTCGCGGCCGGTGAACCGCACCAGCCTTGAGTGGTCCACCTTCGCCACCGTGTTCCCCCTGGCGTTGGTGATGGAGTAATAGGCGGGCACCGGCTCTCCGCCCTCGAATACCAGCTCCATACCGGGTACCACGCCCTGCCAGCGGTCGAGTATGTAAAGCCCTTGGAAGGTACCGGGGTAAATGCTCGCCAGCTCCAGCGGCTGGCCCAGCATACCCCTCCTGTCCGCGGATCATGATAAGTCCGGCGGCGCCGCCGTACAGCCTGCCCCACCGCAGTCCCTCGTTGACCCGCTCCCGGAGCGCCGTCACGCGCTGAACGCGATCCAGTTCCTTCAGGTGCTCCGGCCCCACCGCTCCGGCGGGAGCAAACCACTTCTTTGTCATGTCGTCCGGGATGATGCCCACCACGTTCTGTACTACCCAGTTGTCCCGGTAGAGGGGAGTTGAGCAGGGCGTAGTTGTCCGTCATCCGGGTCAGCGGATACTCTGTGGCCTCCAGCGGCGACTGGGAGCCATAGCCCAGCCGGAACAGCGGGTTGGAAAATGCGTCTTGTACGCTCACCGCCTCGGTATTTGGTTGTGCGCCCCTGGGGCGGCTTTTATTGCGTCTGGACACTTACTCGAACCTCCAGTCCGGCAGTGAATTGATGTAATAGCGCAGGGCGTCCGGCCCGTGGTCCCGCTCCTTCAGGGGCTTCTCATCCCCCCCGCTGGCCCGCCTTCTCGTCCCACAAATAGGTGCCCAGTTCGTCCAGCAGGCCGGCACAGGCTTCACTGACCAGAATTTTTCTGCGGTGAAACAGGCTTCCGGTCTTGCGTATACCGTCCAGCACCTCATTTTCCGCAGGGATGACATACACCCCCCGCCGCCTCAGTTCCGCGATAAACGAGGCCGCCGAGGGATCTACGATCACCGCGCACCATTCCCTGCCCAGAAAGTCCAGAAGGTCGTCGGCATACTCCTGGTCGGTCTTCTGCCGGCGCTCCTTCCGGCTGTCCCAGCGGTACTCCCTGTCCACCCGGATCACTCCATCGTGGTCATAGATGTCCAGAAACACCGTAGGGTTGGCGGTACCGTAGTCACAGGCCACGGTTCTCTGGGAAACCCATTCCAGATCCACCGGGCGTTCCTGCGTCCGGTAGACATTCTCTGTCTGGTCAAACATGTCGTAGATAAGCCCCTCCGACATGACCCACAGGCCCAGAATGTACCGCTGGTAGAACACCCCGGCATACATGCTCCGGTATCTGGCCCGGTGGCCTCGTCCAGCGCCGGGTTGTCCTCCATGGTGAAGTGCAGATGGAGGGCCTTGTGCTCCTCCGCCTTTAGAATCCACTCCTGCCGGAACCAGTGCTGCGGCCCCTCCGGGTTGCAATTGAACCATAGCTTTGCCCCTGTCACGGAGCACCGAGCCATGGCCTGTTCCACAAAAAGAGCGGGGCATCAGGGCCACCTCGTCCAGCAAAACCCCCGCCAGGGTGATACCCTGAATCAGCGTGTAGGAGCTCTCGTCCTTGCCGCCGAACAGGTAGAAGCGGTTCTCCCGCACCCCACGCCGGGCCGTAATTACATGGCCGGAGCGGCTGTAGGAAATGGTGAAGTTCTGCCGCAAATACTGCACCGCCAGAAGCGGCGTCACAATGTTGCGCTCCACCGCTCCTACCGACTTCCCACAGAGTGCAAACGCGCAGCCGTTGAAACGTCCCATTGCCCACAGGAAGAAGGACAACGACATGACTGAGGTTTTTCCCGACCGCACCGCGCCGTCACAGATCAGCGCGTCATAGCCGGTATAGGGAAACGCCATGATCTTCAATTGCTTCTCGCTGAACATCACAGCCCCTTGCCAGCTCTTTCAGGCTCTCGGTCAAAGCATCGTCCTCAGTCTGGTTGACCTCAGGCGCCCCCTCCACAGGCTTATCACGCCATTGATCCGGCCGGCGGTTTTTGAGCCAGAAAATCTGCGCCGTGGTATCCGGCGGTACGGTCTTCGTCGTCTGGATGACCTTCCGGCCGTCCTTTTTCGCTGATCTCCACCCGCTCCTCCATGTACTCATAACCCAAGGCCCGTTTCAGGGCGCGTTTTCCACCTGGATATCCACGATTTCTTTGCCCTTTTTTAGGGCCTCACATATCTCACCATACGCGCTTTTCCATACATACAGCGTTTTCGCTGTGATGCCCATGTTATGGGCGATTTGCTCGTCGGTCAGCCCATCCCGGGCCCAACCCTCCAGCAGCAGGGAGTCCGTCGGCTCCAGCCACCGCTGATATTTGCCTTTCGCCACAACGGGCTCACCACCTCTCTCAGTCGATTCTTTGGTGCCACCGCCCGCCTCAGGTGGCGAGGAGCGGCATATGGCGGACAGTAGGTTGTCCAGCCGCCCATTGGCATTTAATTTAATCGCGCAGTGCCTCTTTTGCTTTCCATCTGCGTTTGGAGCCGAGAGGCGGCATTGAGCCGCCACACGTCCACGACGTAACGGGCCGCCGCTTCCGCTTCTGCTACTGCACTCGGCATATGTGCGCTTCCCGCTTAGATTGTCACACCCTGGTCTCGGCAGCGACGTCATGATTAGCCACTCGCAGGGCAGTTTTCAGTGGGATAGCGCCGGGGGCAGGTCATAGCTGCCACCGCTTTTTGCCCGACACTATGACTGTCGGCTCTGCCGCATGGAGGGCGCGACCCTCCGCCCAGTTTATCGGGTGGTTTCAGCCTGCGGCATATTGCACACAGAGGGGTGGCGGCAGATGCACCGACGCCACCCCATCCGTGTGAAGGAGGAAGGGGAATGGGAGCGCAGGGGCACGCTCCCACACTCCCATTTTCGCATATACCATGCTCTCCGATTCCCTCACGAGGGAATCACAGCAACTTTTCTGTGAAATAATGAAAAGTTACATTGCTTTTGGATCGTCTGTTCTTCCTAGCAAGTAATCCACAGATACATTGAAATGGTCTGCTATTTTTTACAACAGATACTATTTCAGGAATCACTCCATCCCGCTCATATCTCAAAATTGAGTTCTTGCTGATGCCACATAACTCCCGCCAGAACACAGGGCTGTGTCCCTTCCTTCTCCCTCAACTTCTTCAATCTCTCCCGGAACTTGTTCAAGGGTTATCCCTCCCTCACGCTGTCCGCCCTCCCCGTCGTGGATGTTGCCACAAATCTCGTCAGTTTGACGGATTCGCCGGGACAGAGGGAGGGAACAGCGCCGTATCTAACGTTGCAATAACAAATTTGTTGTTAAACACCTTAATGTAAGGGTCACATTCATTGAGGCTGTCTGCCTCTGGGTATAGCAGTCTGATAGCCTTTGCCCTCTCCACCTCCTGCTCCGTCCAGCGGGGCTTGCGGGCGATGTTTTCTGGATGATTTATGAGATTGTTAAGACATTCCACAGTGGAGAATCCCCAGCAGTCATTTGATATTTCAATCTGGAATGTCCCATATTTATTGATACGAAATCGCCCTAACGTGTTTCCTCTAATTTCAAACTTTTCTTCTGGTTCAACCCCAAGCACCTCGCAAATTCTCGGCTTGTCCATGTTGGCCTCCTCCTTGATTTTCAGGTACTTTTCGATGGCTTCGTCCAGGTTGTCCTCCTTTCGCTGGCCGTAGGAGCAGAAATCATCCGGCTTGACCGGGTACTCCATATCGTGCTTGCCCATCCGGTAGCACAGTCGCATGAGCTGGTTATGCCGTTTTGTACGGAACTCTCGGTAAAACTTGCACTCCCGGCACCTGACCACAGGCACGGCGTCGATGGTGGGCAGGCTATCAAACATCCGCTGCATGACAGCTCCAGTCACCCCATCACCACCAAAGCACTCTCGTGCATTATCCGCATCAACTAGTCTCATGATCGGCCTCCTCGTCCATGAGAGCGCCGCACGAAGGGCAAAACATAAATTTACTTGGCTCAATGCCCCAGTTGTTATTTTCGTCTTGATGGAATAAAGAAACCCCACAGTTTGTACAGCATACCCCAGAACCATAATCTGACCAGAAAGCGTACCGCACCTCCGCAACGTCGGCGGCGGGGAGCCCCTCAAAGTCCCGAAACAACAGAGGCACATGATTCGTCTGCGAAAAGCCATAGCAGATTGATAGCATCCGCCTTCTCGATGTACTCCTTCATTCCTCCGCCTCCCACTGTTTCTTCATGTCTTCGTATAACTCTTCCATCTTTCGATTCCACCCCTTGAGCTTCCACAGGACAAGCAGGCCAAGCGCCATCCACTCCACAGCAGCTATGATCGTCAGAATATCAGCCATCCTGCTCCCTCCGTAGTGCGGCCTCAATGTCCATGACAACCGTCAACTTCTTCCCGCTACATGTAACAAACCAGCCACTTCCCTCGGGCAATACCCGATTTTCCTTGTGCGCCTGGGCCAGTTCGCGGAGGCGGTCAATGGGGCCGAGAGCACGATATTGCTCTAACTCTTGCTTGTCCAATCTTAGGCCGAAAACCTCACCCTTAAGTTGTTCAATTTCTCCTGGCTCCAAGCCAGTCTCCTCATAGGCTGCGAGGCGGTCAACGTGCGGACCGTAATCTTCTCTTCCTTCGGCATCGATAGCTACAAACCATTTTCCACCACCATGCCAATTGTCACACCAGTATGTCAGTCTATCCATGCTCACCCCTCCTCCGGCGGCCCATCAAAGGCCGTCCAGTATCTATTATACAGCTCCATTGCAAACGGCTTGATGTGCTTGCAGTACAGATATCCATCCCTGCACCCTTCTGCAATCTCCAGGCCGCCCCATTGAGCTGGGCTATCCCTGTTCCCTCAATGTAGATTGCGGTCTCCTGGGTGATGGATTCCAGCTCTGCGCGGGTGTATTGGTGTCTCATGGCGATACCTCCGGCGGGCGTTGGTACTCCCACTCCCATTTCCCGTCTTCTGCGCACCCCCGCATATCAGCACCTCAAATTCGCAATCGCTTGGCAATTTTCCCTTGCATTGATCTGTTCCATGCAGACGTATATCCCCGGCACCTCAGCCCAAAACTTTTCCACAATCTCGCTGGAAACCTGGGCGTCATCCCTCAAAACCCCACAGCGGTCATGCAGTCCTTCAGAAGCTTTTGGAGGTTGTCCGTGTCCGGCCCTGGTGGTCGGTACTCACCGTCTTCATGCTGCCCACGGGGAAGCACCACTTCACCAGCAGCCGCACCGCGCCGGCCAGGGGCTCCACGGGCCTGTGTCCAGCCAGGTGCGCTGTCAGCTTCGACCGTGCCGCCCGTACCTCCGGCACGTCGTGGCGTCACCGTGGGTGGCTTCATCGGCATAAAAAAATTCTATTCTCATGGCTTTACCTCGTTAAAGTATTGCAGATCACAAAACTACTTTGTCAACGGTCAGGGGAAGGAGTCGTCGTGCGTGAGCTTTCGCACGACTACTTCCCCCGTTGACCGTCAGGGAAAAACGTGTTTTCTTACCCCCCTTTGGTGGGTACTTTTTCTTCCTAGGGAAAAAACAGGTTTTTTTCGTTTTTTTCCCTCACAGGGAAAGAAGGGAAATCCCCTGTTTTTTTCTCAAGGGAAACAGAGGGAAATGTCCGTTTTTTTCTCTCACGGGGAAAGGAAAAATTCTCGTTATTTTCCCTTACTTCCTGCCGACTTCCCCCCTCGTCAATCCAAAAGCCGCCATTCTCTTTCAACCGGTTCCTGACTGTCTTGTCCGTCACGCCCATGTACTCGGCCAGAGCGCTCACTGTGACCTTCCCGTCTATGCCGCAGGCTTCAAAGGCGAGTGCAATAGAGTCTTTTCGCTCCTTGGCTTTGGCCTCTTTCGGCTTCCGTTTCTGCATGGCCCTTTGCCACCCCGGCACCTCCCTCCGGGTCGATGTCGGCCAGGACGCCGCTGTCATCTCCGCGGTGAATGGGGTAATCGAACCAGAGGTTGACCGGGGAAACTTGGGAAACTCCCGCAGGGTTCCCTCAATGCGCCACGCTGTCAGGCTTTCAGCGGCCTGTCTTGCAGCGTCCGCGGCCTTTGCCGCGCCTTCATATTGCCGGTCGCTTAAAGGCTCCTGGCCGCCTCCAGCGCCCCTTCTCGGTGCAAAGGTCATCCTGGGACGCCTCCTCCAGCTTACCCGCCCGCTGGAGGGTGGCAGCAACGGCGTGGCCGACCGCTTTGTTGACCTCCTGCTTGCGGGCGTCGGCAGTTCAATCAGATCCAGAAGGGCGTCGGGGTCACGGGGAACACCCCACGGGCCGCTGGCCCGGTCCATGGAACCTCCCTGGCTGCCCCTTGGAATGGTGGTGGCAGTAGATCACGGCGCAGCCCAGCTCAGTACACACCTTGTCGAACTGGTTGCAGAAGTTCGCCATCTGGTCGGCGCTGTTCTCGTGGCCGGTGATGACCTTATAGATGGGGTCAATGACAATGGCAATGTAATCCTTTTTCTTCGCCCGGCGGATCAGCTTTGGCGCCAGCTTGTCCATTGGCACAGAGCGGCCCCGGAGGTTCCAGACATCAATCTTGTCCAGGTTCTGGGGCGTGCGCCCCAGGGCCGCATACACATCCTTGAAGCGGTGGAGGCAGGAGGGCCGGTCCAGTTCCAGGTTGACGTAGAGCACCCGCCCCTGGGTACAGGAGAAGCCCAGCCACGGACCTCCCTCGGCGATGGCGCAGCACAGCTCAATGAGGGAGTAGCTTTTGCCGGCCTTGCTCGGCCCGGCCAGGAGCATTTTGTGGCCCTGCCGGAGGACGCCGGCAATCAGGGGCGGCGCCAGCTCGGGCAGGTTGTCCCAAACTGCTGCCATGCTCTCAGGGTCTGGCATATCATCGGTGACGCTGTCCATCCAGTCCCGCCACTCGCTCCAGGAGGCTTTCCCGATGTTGGAGGCCAAAAGGAACTGCTTTTTGCCCCTTCGCATAACGCCGGGGAGCCGGGACAGCCGGGAGGGGTTGCGGTTCTGCCGGTCTACCTTCAGGCCGTTCTTCTCACACACCGCATAGAGGTAGTCCACGCGGGAGCGGTATTCCTCAAAGGAGCCGGCCTCAATCCGCACAATAGCATGAAGGCTCTTGCCACCGGAGGAGACCAGGGCAGCCACCGGCAACTCCAGCTCCCGGATCGTGGCGTGCTGCTCCTCCAGGTTCATCTCGTCAGACTCTACCAGGGCATAGCGAAAAGCGGTCACATTCTCGTTTTTACGCCCTTGCCATCCAGAGGGTTAAAGCGAATCCACGCTCCCACGTCAGGGTCACTGTCGCCCAACACTGCCCCGATGTCGTCTTTGCAGGTGCGCAGGGCGTCAATCAGCTGGCCGGCGGTCCGGTCATAGTTTCCCCTGGATGGCACCTGCCGTCCGTCTTCCCCTTTGAAGGTCTCAGTCACGTATCCAACGTATTCAGACGGGTCGAAGAGGACTGTCAGGTAAGTAATGAGGTCTTTCGCTGGGTGCCAGTCTGTGGGCTCCTGGACCTCTTTGCCCTCCAGCCATGCGCGGTCCACGATGGTGCCGCCGCCGTCCCTGGTGTTGATGGTGTCCTCCCAATCCAACATGTGGCCGGGGGCGCTCTCCTGAGTGGGCCGCCAGCCGCGGTCCAGGGCCATCTTGAATACCGTGCCGGCGGCCACAGGTGTACCGCCGGACGCGCCGTGAAAGGTTTCCCACTTCCGCAGGCACTCGCCCGCATGATAGCGCGCCGGGTCGCGGCGGCTCCAATCTTCCCAGAAGGAGGCGGGACACCCCGCCTCCTTCAGCCCCATACCCACAGTCAGCCACTCCTGGTAATTCAGGCCGGCCGGGTCAATATGTTCCAATGCCTCCAGGGATCCAGCCCCTTGCCGATACTATCCATACTATCCTCCCATGCTCACCGGGACATAGGCCGACGGGGTTACGCCGGCTGGGATCTTCCACCCCTGGGACGCGATGCGGTCAATCATGTTCCTGGCCTCTTCAAATCGCCATTGCCCACATGCTGAAACCCCTTGCCCTCCAGGAACCGGATCTGTTTCGGGGTGGTAAGCCCCTCCGAGCGCCGTTTCGCCAGGCGATCCAGGAGCAGGGACGCTTTCCCGGCGCACTCAATTTCGTCCGGACGGATCCCCCACTTTTCCAGGCTCTGCACCTGCTTATCAGACGGCGGGGACATCTCCCATCCAAACGACGGAACATATCCGGCGAGGTCCTCGGCCTGGATACTCATCTCAAATTGCAGGGGATCCACCAGCTTCCGCTTGCGGCTCCTCATCTCCGCCAGCTGCTTCGCAAGGGCCTCTTCCCGCTGGGCCACCACGTCGGACTCGGCCTTCTCCTCGGCCTCCTCAATGTCTACGGGGCAGCCGGCGGCGTCCTCCAGGGCCTCCGTCATCCGCTGGGCGACCTCTGGGCTCTCGCAGATCAGGCTCGCCGGGTGGCACAGCTCATGGCGCTCTGTGTGCCACAGGAAATCCAGCAGGAGCAGATGGTCCTTCCCCGGGGCTATCCTGGTTCCCCGCCCCACCATCTGGCAGTACAGGGAGCGTATTTTGGTGGGCCGCAGGACAACCACGCAGTCAACGGAAGGGCAGTCCCATCCCTCTGTCAGCAGCATGGGTTGCAGAGCACGTTATACTTCCCGTCGTTGAAGTCCCGAAGCACTTCCGCACGGTCTTCACTGCTGCCGTTGACCTCGGCGGCCCGGAACCCCTCCTGCTCCAGGATGTCCCGGAACTTTTGAGAAGTCCGCACCAGGGGGAGGAACACCACGGTCTTGCGCTGGGCGCAATAGGTACGCATTTCCCTGGCGATCTGGTGGAGATAGGGGTCGAGCGCGGTGTCAAGGTCGCTGTTTTTGAAGTCCCCTGCCTGAATCCCCCACGCCGGTCAGATCCAGCTTCAGCGGGATAGTTACCGCCTTGATGGGGCTCAAATAGCCCTCTTTGATGGCGCGCGGCAGGGAGTATTCATAAGCCAGATGCTCAAAATACTGGCCCAGATTACGCATATCCCCACGGTCAGGGGTTGCGGTTACCCCCCAGGACCTTTGCCGCGGGGAAATGTTCCAGAACCCTCTGGTAGCTGTCAGCCAGGACATGGTGGGCTTCATCCACCACTATCACGTTGAAAAAATCGGTGGGGAACTGCTGGAGGCGCTTCTCCCGCATGAGAGTCTGCACGGATCCGACGGTCACCCGGTACCAGCTGTCCAGGCAGGACTCCTCCGCCTTTTCTACCGCGCAGCGCAGCCCTGTGGCGGTCAGCAGCTTGTCTGCCGCCTGTTCCAGCAGTTCGCCCCGGTGGGCCAGGATCAGGCACCGCCCGCCCTGGCGCACCATGTCCTCCACAATCTTACAGAACACGATTGTCTTCCCGCACCCGGTGGGCAGAACCAGGAGCGTTTTATGAAAGCCATCCGACCAGTCCTGCTCGACTGCCGCCCTGGCCTCCTGTTGGATGGCCGGAGTTCCATCAGAACCTACCGGCATCCCAGGAGGCGGCCGCCCCCGCCCTGCCCAGGCGCCGGCTGGCTGTCCACCTGCTTTTCCGAGATGTCCGGGGCCTCCTCCGGGTCATAAAATTCTGTGATCTCATTCCCTTCATGTTCCTTGCCGTCGTTGCCCATCCATTTGCGTGTCCCCACATGGCAGGTGCCGATGGCACCCGGCACAAGGCTCCAGTTCATCCGGATCGCCTCACCGTGGCGGCGCTGGCCAATCGCGGTGAAGAACTGGCACAGCTTCCACTCGAAGCGGCTGAACAGGAACAGGTTCGTTTGGACGGTTCCGCTGTGAGCGCCGTCATTCACTGAGAGCGTCAGGATCGCCTTGTTGCAGGGCGGGATCTTTTCACTGCCGCTATGCCGGCCCCGCTCAAATTTCTCCACACGGAAGCGGTAGTCACCCTCCGGCAAGACCTCAAATGGGGTGCTGTCATTTTGGATTTCGTCATCCCAGCCAAATTCACGGAAAGAAGAGTCATATTCGCTCATTTTCTCAAGCTCCTTTTTAGATTTGATAAGTAAGGGGAAATGCCGGCTCCGGCACTCCCCTGCAATGTGAAGTTAAAACGGCAGGGGCGCCCGGTTCTTTTCGATCCATTCGTAGACCTGCCCCCAGGCCCCGATCAGCACCCCTTTGATAAAACCATCGGGATAATCCTCTATGGGCATATCCTCGGGGAAATACCCCTTCGCGGCGACCGCGGCCTTGACCTCATAGTCCAATACACCGTGTTGCGTCATCAGATCTTGCAGGGCTTTCAGTGTAGACGCCTCCGCCTTGGGCTCCAGTGTACTGCCCGCTGGGGCGGCGTTCCCCTCCGGCATCGGGCTGGCAGAGGCAGGAGGTGGTGTGGGCGGAGACACGGAGGAAGCCGGGACATGCTCCGGCGGCGGTGACGCGGGGGCGGCATTGTCCAAATATGGAGCCAATGGAGCAAACTCCAAAGGCAGCTCCTCTGGAAGGCCCAGCCGGTTCTTTGCGTCCCAGCAGGGATGATGGGTTGTGAACATGACGCGCCGGCCGCCCTGGGGCTTGAACTTCTTCCCCTTGTCGTCGACCGCTACGGACAAGGTCTTATAGTTGGCGAACAGGAGCAGGTCGGCCCACTCCTTGACCAGGGCGGCCGTCTTCTTTTGCAGCTTCAGCTCCCACCGGTCATACGCGCCCATCTCGTCCGGCTGTTCAAATTTCCGCATCATAGCGTGGGCCGTCAGCACCACGTGGATGCCGTTGTCCACGGCCTCCTCCAGGAGGTTCAGGAGCCGCCCGAACTCCTCGGCCACATAGACGTAGCCCTTGCCGTATCCCATGTCTTCAATCCCGGAGATGCGCTTGCTGTCACAGATACTGGTGATGCACAGCTGCTCCGCCCAGTCCGGCCGTATCAATTACCAGTGTGGAGCACAAGCCAGGGTCTGCTTTGATGCAGCGGACCAGCTCCAGGAGCATGGCCCAGCTGGTGGGGCGCTCTGTCCTCTGCACGTCCATGTGCCGGGTGCTTCCCTCCGTGTCGATGAACAGGGGCCGGGGAACTTGGCGGCAAGGGGTAGATTTCCCGATCCCTTCCGGGCCGTAAATCACAACCTTCATGGCTCCGCCCAGCTTACCCGGTATAATCTTTAACTGCCTCATTTAAAACTCACCCGCTTTCCATGCCGCGGGGGCTGGGGCTGGCCCATCCCCCCTCCTTCGCATATCCATCCTCGATGAGGATGCTGCACGTCCCATCCGTGGAGACTCTCGTGGCAATCCCCTGCAGGCCCTCTGCCTCCATCCAGGCCCCGAACTCCCGAAGGGTATCAGGGTCCATCTGTTCCAGCTTGTCCAGGAGGACGAAGCCGCACTGTGGCTTGATGGCCCGCACGATGGCGGCGGATACCTTCAGCTGGTCGCTGCCGCTCATGCAGTCCCAGGGCTTGCCCATGTAGACAAGCTCCCCGTCCTCCACGCTCAGCCCGGGAAGGGGGGAGGTTTGCCCCCAAGGTCGCGCTTCTTCTGGCGGATGTCCTCAATTTCGGAAGTCGGAGGGTATCATACTGGTTTTGGTAGTCTCTGGCTTCCTCTTCAGCGCCAGGGCCTTTTCCTGATTGGCGCGGACCTTGATGTTGATTGCCTCCACATTGCGGATATCGGCCTCCAGCTCCTCCGTAGATTCATCCAGAAGATCCAGAGCATCACGGCGCGCAATTTCACAGTCGCCACAAACGGCTTCATACTTCGCTTGCAGTTCGTCCAGCTGCCGGCGCAGGCTCTCTCTCTGAGCCTCCAGCTGCGCGGCCCGCTGCCGCTTCCGCTGGTTCTCGCCGTTCCTGGCAAGGATGTCCTGCTGCCGTTGAATCAGGTCATAGGCGGAGACCGGCTCCATTGGGGCCTCCGGGTATCCGGTGATCTCTTTGGCGTGCTTGGCTTTTTGGTCGGCAATCCGGCCAATCGCCAGACGGTCGTTGTAAAGGGAATTCTCTTTCCGGTCCAACTCTGTGAGCTGATCCTCTACACCGATAACTTCCAGCAAGATTCCGGCCTTTTTCCTTCGCACTTGCCTGCATGAATTTAGGGGCAGATCGAGCGCGAGCTGCTCCACAAATTCATTGAGCAGCTGCTGCCCGGCACGCCGCCCTTCCGTGTCCGTGACCTTTAGGTCGCTGTTCTTCCCTGTGCGCTCCACGACAAGACCGTTGGATAGCTTGACGCAAAGACGGGGCGGAATGGCTGAGCCTTCCCGTACCGCCCGGGATGGGCGGTGGCGGTCTCCGCCCAGCGCCCAGGCGATCGCGTCCAGGACAGAGGTCTTCCCCTGGTTGTTCCGGCCGCCGATCACCGTAAGCCCGTTCTGTGTGGGGGTGATAGCGCATGCCCGGATTCGCTTCACATTCTCCAGCTCCAAGCTGGTGATTTTGACTGGTTCTGTTATAGGATTCATGATGCTTCCTTTCTCAGCAGCTGAACGTTATAGAAACTGGCGGCGGCCTGAAAGCCCCGCAGGGTCAGGGCTTCCATCGTGTAGTCTCCAACACCGTACCCGCTGGTGTAGTATCCTGGCTTACTGGCACCCATCTTGCGGGCATGCTCTACGGCGTCCCCGCCAAACAGCGCCGCGGCGGAAATCTGGTACGCAGTTTTCCGTCCCCATCAGTACGGCCTCCTGCTCAAACAGGCCCTTGACCTGCTCCTTGTTCAAAGGGCGATTCATACTCGCACCCCATTTCTTTTCCGCTTTTGCGGCCCCTTGCTTCCATGCCTCATCGCACATACGTTGCAAACTGGCATAAAAGCATTTAATTTTCGGATTCTCAAAGTCCTGTTGCATCCCCGCTTGGGCATAGTCTTCTGCAGCATCTTTTATGATATTAACAGGTGCTTCCCCTTTGGCCCCAGCGTAGAACGCGCCATTGAAGATACTGACACAGTAGTCAAGGAGCTCTATCGTGGTAGCATCAAGGTCAGCGACCGTTTTCCCATTGTAGGCGACAAAAGTCTCCACCGTGGTTGGAAATGTAATCATGCTCTCACCCCCCTGGTACGGCCCTACATCACCGTGAATGGTTGGCGCTGCGCCCAGCTCCTTGGGAAACTCCTCGGGGTTCCTCTGCCACAGAAGCCGCCCGTCCTGGTCGTAGGAGGCCACAATCACGCCGAAGATACGCTTTGCCACCATGCCGCAGTTCAGGCGCAGCTTGCCGCCTTCCCACATTGACTTATATCGAGTGCCCACCATCTGCCAGGGACCCCATACGCCCTGATACTCCTTATACATGACCATAGGGCCAGGCGCTCGGGGAACGTGGCATAGCAGAGGCAGAGATCGGAGCTTCCGTCGCCGCCCTTGCTCCCTATACCTGGGGGGCGCGGGCCGCCGGGTAAAATCTACTGCCACCCAGCCGCCATCTACTACGTCCACGCCCTCCAAACAGTCACCGGCTACCGGAAGAATGGCGCACGGCCCAGCGTCCATAATCGCCTCGACGGTCTCCACCATGATCAATTTGGGCTTTATGGGCCGCGGCGTAATGGAAGCGGGAATTATGTAGCTACTCATACTTGACAATCTCCTTCAAGCCCTCTAAAATAAGGGCGGATCAACTTTTCTTTTCCCTTTAGGCCGCTTGGTGTTGCAGCACCGGCGGTCTTTTTTTCTTGAAAAATTCGCAAGCGGTTGGGAATTTGGTGGCGGTCATAGGATGATCTCCACCCAACTGTCCGCGAACAGGGCCGCCAGGAAACAGGCGGCAACCACCGCCGCGCGCACAGCTTCCCGGCGTGCCTGGCGGCGCTCGTTTCGGGTACGGTTTTTTCATATAGATACCGCCTCCCTGACTGTCTTCCGTTCAAATTCCTCTAGGTCTGAGGGACGATATACATAAGGCCCATACCGATTTCCGCCTAAGTTTAGAGCGGTCAAACGCCCCTCCCGCACCCACCGTTGAACTGTTGTGATCTTTACTCCGTAGCGATTCGCGACATCTTCGGTCGTAAATCGCGGTTCCAAATTCTCCATAACGTCCTCCTTTCTGCCTCAGTCGGTGCTACACCACCGGCCGGGGCGCTTTTGTTGTCCTCCCCTCCTTGCCGTGGTATACTGGGCGCGAAGGGGGTTAAATTATGTCTTGCAAAGGTTTTCGCTATGAGTACAAGTTAACCTCGCACGATATTCTTGAATATGAAGCCGTAAACTTTGCCTACACGCAGGCCGGATGGAAAGACCTCGGTGCACCTCCTGGAGAAGGTTTCCCGGAGTCTATCATCTTTGAATGGGAAAAGGATGGGCCTCCGTTATACCCCGCAGTCAACTGGCCCCCGCTTTAACCCCTGCGATGTAGATATTGTGGTCGCTATCCTCGATGATTGCCGTCATCGCTGGATTGGCGGCCACAATGTCTTTGAAGTCGTTTTATCAGAAAATACTACAATCTGATTGAACCCCGCCGGGGAAAAACCCATAGATGTTCCCACCGTCCTCACCCCTTCACCTCCCGCCCCGTCAGGGGCGGGCTTTATTGTCCTGTTTATTGGACTTGCTCTGTGGTATCTTGAATCTGTCCAGAAACAAGTCTCCCAAGAGCGGCGTTCAGATTTTCCTCCGCGCCCTTTGGCTCCTTCCGCCTGAGGATTTTATGGAACAGGTTCGCCAACACGAAGATCTGTCTACTGATTTAGCCAACGCTATGCAAAAGGATTTACGAAAGTAGGTCATCCACCATAACAGCCAGCAACGCAACGGTTAGAAGCAAAGCTGGGGCGGCAATCAACCAGGGCCTATTGCTTTCCGGGTTCTCTCTATTAGGTGACAAGCGGCCAGGGCAGAAAAACATAAATGCCAATGCCATGATTAGATAAACCAGCAAGCGAACCGTGAAGCAACGACACTCACCCCCCTTCATTTCCACCAATTCCACCCACCTCCTTCCTT
>VOFI01000138.1_pt1 | contig 32501 bp, 30 predicted proteins | sample 5384131 | NCBI WGS metagenome assembly VOFI01 (sample SAMN12384728, study PRJNA508395) | human gut metagenome | isolation source: healthy gut H | host: Homo sapiens
CGATAATAATTTCATCAAAATTTCCACCAAAAATTTCCATTGCTGCCTGCCGGGCAGCTGCTTTAATTTTATCGTTAACAATGGGTACTCTCAGCAACAACTTACCTATTTTATTATCCAGTTTGGGGAGAATATCTTTTTTAATAATCTTTTTCTACAATCAACGGTACACAAGCAATTACTCTCGGTTTGATTTCGGCAAATGATTGTGCAATGATTTTTGGAGACGGCATACGCGTCAGGAAATAGATGTGTGCACCCGCAGAAAATCCGTAAAGAAAATCGTAGACCATGCCGAATACGTGCCCCATGGGAAGCATCGAAACGATGTGATCACCAGGTTTTACCGGAAGCATCTCGTGACAATAAGCAATGTTTGACCAAAAGACTACGATAGGGTAACATCACTCCTTTGGAATAACCTGTTGTTCCTGATGTGTAATTTATAACAGCCAGTTCTTCCGGCATATCTTTACGGTAGGAGATATGTTCCGGACGAAAATTTTTAGGATATCGCTGTCCATATATCTCATTACGGTGTTCATGTGCATATGTCAGTTTGTCATTGCGCGACACAAGTGGAGTAAAGTCTGTCAAAGAAGATATACCTTCAAGTAAAGGCATCCGATCTTCATTAAGGTTTTCCCATACCTGATCACCTACAAAGAGGAGTTTTGCCTCAGAGTGATTGACGATATTATGGATATTGTCAGCCTTAAATTCATGTAAAATGGGAACAATTACAGCACCATAAGTCACGGTGGCCAAAAAGGTTACAGCCCAATGGGCACTATTGCGGCCACAGACAGCGATCTTATCACCCGGTTGAATACCGGCCATTTCTAATATAATGTGAAATTTGGCTATTTTGCGGGCTACATCCTTATATTGAAGGGTGATTCCTTTGTAGTCTGTCAGGGCGTTTGCATCCCAGTTGTTTATGATGCTTTGTTCAATATAACCAATGAACCGTTGTTCTTGTTCCATTTTGTAATTTCTGCACATTCAGTTAAAAACTGCGCAAAATTAATATTCTATTAACGGAAACCGAATTCTCTCGTAAAGTTTTACGTTAAATTAACGGAGGGTAGGTCATTCTATTTATCGATTATCTAAGATAGAATGAACACAGAGACACGTTCTGCCAATATCGAAAATGATATGTGGATTTCACGTTCTCTGTGTTTTTATCATGATTTTCTATTCATTCTTAACCGTTTCCTGCTTATTTTTCTCTGAGATCAGCAGTAGTTTGTCTCCTACATGTAATTTTAGTGTGCCGTTGGGGATAAGAAATTCATCACCACGTTTGACGATCATTACTAAAGTACCTTTTGGCAAATTCATATCTTTCAGGGTGTCTGCCTCATTCAGCATTTCCATAGTAATGGTCATATCCGAAAGATCAGTATCTATCTCTTCCGGAAGTTCTACACCGAAGTCATTTCCGGTCTTTTCGAGTGGAGTGGACAAGTGTAACAAGCGTGCCACAAACGAAACACTTGTTCCTTGTACAATCAATGAAACAATCGTAATAAAAAACACGATATTGAAAATCATATTCGATCCTTCCACGTTTGCCACTACCGGATAAGTTGCGAAAATGATGGGTACAGCTCCTCGTAGCCCTACCCACGAGACAAACAGACGGGATTTTTAAAGTAATCTTCCTAAATGGTAAAGACAAAGGAATACGCTTAATGGTCGTCCGATAACGATCATGAATACTCCGATAAGCAATGCTACAACGGCAACTTCAATCATTTCGTGAGGATTGACAAGCAGTCCTAACATAAGGAACATAATGATTTGGAACAGCCAGGTCAGACCATCCATGAATGTTGCAATTTCCTTTCGGAAAGTTATTTTATGGTTACCTACCATCATGCCGGCAATGTATACAGCCAAATACCCATTACCGCGAAGCAGATCGGTGATGGCAAAAGTGAAGAATACAAAAGACAATAACAGAATGGGATAAAGTGATTGGTTATCGATATTTATTTTGTTGAGTATCAATATCGCCAGTTTTCCCAAGATATATCCGGCAGCAGCACCTACCAAGAATTGGATGATGAATGAACCGATTATGTTGCCTGTACCCATGCCATCTGATTGAATGAATTGTATCAGGACTATGGTAAGCATATAGGCCATTGGATCGTTGCTTCCGCTCTCCAGTTCAAGCATAGGACGTAGGTTATGTTTCAGATTCATCTTTTGCGAACGGAGGATGGCGAATACTGAAGCAGAATCCGTTGACGACATGGTAGATGCAAGTAATAGGGAGGTGATCAATGGAAAGTGGATATTGGTCCAACTCATTCCCGAAAGATACCAAATGAATAATCCGGTAAAAAGTGCCGTGAGAAATACTCCCACTGTTGAAAGTACGATTCCCGGAGAAAGAATAGGACGAATTTCTTTGAATTTAGTATCCATACCTCCGGAGAACAGAATGACGCTAAGGGCAACCATACCTATAAATTGGGCTATCTTGGCATTATGAAATTGTAATCCCAATCCGTCGCTTCCGAAAAGCATACCTACAAGAAGGAATAATAATAAGGCCGGCACTCCGAAGCGATATCCGGTTTTTCCGACAACAATGCTGACAAATAGTAAAATAGAACCAATGAGTAGAATGTTTTCAGCGGTAAAAATCATAAGCAATGAGTACTAAGGGTTGTTAATTTGTTATTTTACATTTCACTGTGCGAAGTTACTTAAATTATGTAACAAATAGAAACGCTCTTTGGATGTATTTATGTTCCAAATAGCTGTAAAATAGTTTAAAAATGTTATTTTGCAGCTTAAATAATATCATTCTATTCTATATGGATTCAAATCATCTTTCTCCTTTACGCAAAGGAGTAGTAGGAGTACAGTTCCTTTTTGTGGCTTTTGGAGCTACTGTACTTGTCCCCTTATTGGTCGGGCTCGATCCTTCTACAGCTTTGTTTACTGCCGGTATCGGAACACTTCTTTTTCATCTGGTAACAAAAGGGAAGGTCCCTATTTTTTTAGGTAGTAGTTTTGCATTTATTGCTCCTATTATTAAAGCAACCGAACTGTATGGACTTGCCGGCACACTTTCGGGAATGGTAGGCGTTGCAATGGTCTACTTTGTTATGAGTGCTTTAGTTAAATGGCAGGGTATCAGGTTGATCGAGCGCCTGTTTCCACCGGTAGTTATTGGTCCGGTAATTATATTGATAGGGCTTTCACTTGCCGGGACTGGAGTGAATATGGCAAAGGAAAACTGGACATTGGCGTTGCTTTCGTTGTTTACTGCCGTGATTGTATCTATTCGGGCGAAGGGACTATTGAAGTTAATACCTATTTTTTGTGGAATTATTGTGGGATATATTGCTGCGCTGATCTTTTATGATGTTGATATGTCGGGAGTCAGAAACGCTGCGTGGTTGGGTTTTCCACAGTTTGTGTTTCCACAGTTTTCGTGGGAACCTATTTTGTTTATGATGCCGGTGGCTATTGCTCCGGTGATAGAACACATTGGGGATGTGTATGTGGTAAACACTGTGACGGGAAAAGACTATGTAAAAGATCCCGGGTTGCATCGCACACTATTAGGTGATGGCTTGGCATGTCTTTGTGCCGGTTTATTGGGAGGGGGACCTCCTGTAACTACCTATTCGGAAGTTACAGGAGCCATGTCGCTTACTAAAGTGACGAATCCTCAAGTAATAAGAATAGCGGCGATTACGGCCATTCTGTTTTCCGTAATCGGTAAAGTCAGCGCTTTATTGAAGTCTATTCCTTCGGCTGTATTGGGAGGAATCATGTTACTCTTATTCGGTACGATCGCTTGCGCGGGAATTGCTAACCTTGTCAATAATTGTATTGACTTGAGCCGGACACGTAATATCATTATTGTCTCACTGACTCTGACTATTGGCATCGGTGGTGCCGTATTGGCATGGGGCGAATTCTCACTGTCGGGAATCGGTCTTGCTGCATTGGTAGGAGTAGGCTTGAATCTGGTACTGCCAAGAGAAGAGAGATGAATGAAAAAAGTAAGAAGAGGTGTCAGTGCTCATATTCACCACAGGATTACACAGATAAATAGATTAAGTTCACTCTGTGTTACTCTGTGGTGAATTATAACGCTCCTCTTACTTACTTGTACATTATCATGCCAAAAATTTTGCAATATCTTCGTCTGCTGTACTGATACCGCCAATTCCAAAATTATCGATCAGTACCTGCTTCACGTTAGGAGATAAGAATGCAGGAAGCGTCGGCCCTAAATGAATCTTTTTCACTCCAAGTGCCAACAGAGCCAGCAGAACAATAACGGCTTTTTGTTCGTACCACGCAATGTTATATACAATCGGAAGATCATTGATGTCTTTTAGTCCGAAGACTTCCTGCAACTTCATAGCAATTATAGCCAATGAGTAACTGTCATTACACTGTCCTGCATCCAGTACACGAGGAATGCCATTAATATCCCCCAGAGGTAATTTATTATATCGGTATTTGGCGCACCCTGCTGTCAGGATTACCGTATCTGCCGGTAGCTTTTCTGCAAACTCTGTGTAGTAACTGCGACTTTTCATTCGCCCGTCACATCCGGCCATAACAAAAAATTTACGGATAGCACCGCTTTTTACTGCTTCAACCACCTTATCGGCCAGTGCGATTACTTGCGCATGAGCAAATCCACCTACAATCTTACCACTTTCTATTGCCACTGGTGGTTGGCAACGCCGTGCATGCTCAATAATAACGGAGAAATCTTTCTGCTTTCCGTCTTTTCGTTCGGGTATGTAGGTAGCACCTTCCAAGCCGGTTGCGCCTGTCGTATAGATGCGATCTTTATAAGTCGCATTCGGGCGTGGTGGAACAATGCAATTAGTAGTGAAGAGAATAGGACCGTTGAAACTTTCAAATTCCTCTTTCTGTTTCCACCAGGCATTACCGTAGTTTCCTACCAGGTGTTTATATTTCTTCAACTGAGGATAATAATGAGCCGGTAGCATTTCACTGTGTGTGTATATGTCGATACCGGTACCTTCAGTCTGTTGCAAAAGTTCTTCAATATCTTTCAAGTCATGTCCACTGACAAGGATACCCGGATTGTTTCGAACACCAATGTTTACTTCGGAGATTTCCGGATTTCCGTAATGGCTGGTATTGGCAGTATCGAGTTGGGCCATAGCCTGCACACCATGGTTACCCGTAGCGAGTGTGAGGGTTATCAGTTCGTCCACAGTAATATCTTCGCGGGTCAATTCAGCCAAAGCATATTGCATGAATGCAAATATCTCCGGATTCTCATATCCTAAGTTATAGGCATGCTCCACATAAGCAGCCATTCCTTTGATACCATAGTGAACCAACTCCTTCAATGATCGAATGTCTTCGTCAGAAGTTCGCAGTACCCCCACCGTTTGGGCTTTCTCTTCAAACTCAGTTTCGTCACCATACCAAGTACATTCGTCGGGCGCATGTTCTATTGTGACTTGGTTACTTAGATCTTTCTTTAGCTCCAGTCCTTTCTTTATTTTCTCGATAATGGAGTGTTTATCAAAGTTGGCATTTGTAATGGTAGTGAACAATGCGTCAAAGATAAACTTATCTGCCCGGGCAGAAGAACGTCCATCTTTGCGTAATGCCTGATTGTAGACTGCGATTCCGCGTACTACAAAAAGCAGCAAGTCTTGCATATTGGCTACTTCGGGAGTTTTCCCGCATACTCCGCTTAAGATACAACCTGTACCTTTTTGCGGTTTCCTGACACTGAAAACAGAACATACTCATAATTTTTACGTATTAATAGGTTTCTTTTTCTGGATGCAAAGATAGGAGGAGGATTTGGGGTAATTCTGTAACCAATGTTACAAACAAGAGAAAAAAGATTGGAAATCTTAGAGTTTGTCTAAGAGACTGTTTTAATTTTCCTCCGGAATCATTTCAGTCCGTTATTTCGATAACGAGGATGTGGCAACCGAACGTTACTCCATAAGCGGACCTTCTGTCTGGGGTGATACAGGCAGGTATCAAAGATCCGGACGCTTGAGTGACTGATACAAAGAGGAGCTTTTGTACACTCTTCCTACAAAAATGCATTTCGATCTTCCATCTTCCACCTTCTGTTTTGGTAGAGAAAGCAAGCGCAATGGTTTGATATATAGTGTGATGTATCTATTATTCTATCTGTTTATGCCTATAAAAGCATTTTGTTTTCCTCCGTGTCTTTAGCGAAAAAAGGTCCGATTCTCACTCTGTTACCGTTCCATCTGTCTGATACTTAAACAGGCTTTTAAATTTTGCTCAAACTTATTGTATCAGTTGCATCATATCTTCTTTTCTCAAGATATGCACTAATTTCCTGTCCGTTTTGATCAGGCCGTCATCCTGCATATGAGCCAGCTCGCGTGCCAGAGAGGGACGAGATACTCCGAAATAATCAGCCAGTTCCTGTTGCGAGCGGTCAAGTTGTATCGGACTGTCTCCTTGTTGTTTCAACATCCGTAGCAGATAGGAAGCAAGTTTCTGCCGAATCGTCTTAAAGGACATAAAAAACAGTTTGTCAGCAAGTGTTCGGGCATAATTGGCAGAAAGATTCATGTAGTTCTCTAAGAATTTTTCATTCCGTCGAAATAATTTCAGTACGCTTTCTTTCGGAATTTCGAAAACTTCGGTAGCTTCGTTTGCTGTAACTTCTACCGGATAGCGATTGTCTGCACCAAATAAGAAAAGAGGGGCAATTGCACGAGGAGCAATAATATCTTCCACTTTAATCAATCTGCCCGAGTAATCGATCATTTCTCCCCGGACACTGCCTTTCAGTAATATCATCAGCCGATTGCATACATCACCTTGCCTGGCAAGAATGTCTCCTTTACGGAACATGCGGAGGTGAGATACGATTCCGTCAAAATCACGGAAAGCGTTTCTGGAGAGATTCCATGGAATAGGGGGTTGGTAGCGAGGTAGGTCATAATTTTAAGATTGAAATGATATTATTAATAACAGAAATCTTTTCTTATTGTTTGCCGGATATCCTTGCTATTACATTGTTAATGATGCAAGTAATTACACTATGAATCTATGTACTTATTTAAATTTCAGAATAAATTTAGTTTCTTTGCCTTGCAGCAGAGTGATGCTTCCACCTGACAGACGCATGATCTGACGTGAAATGCTCAATCCGATACCACTACCTCCTTCTTTTTGGTGGTAAAAAAAAGGAATGAATATATGATCTGCTATATCTGAAGGAATGGCAGGGCCATTATTTTTTATTTCAATCAATATTTCTTTCAGCAACATTACATCGTCCTTTTATTTCAATCTTTCCATCGGCCTGTGCATCGATAGCTTGTATGGCATTCTTCAATAGATTAATTACTACTTGCGAAATCAGATTTTCGTCGGCATACACAATCAGATCAGCAGGAGCAATATCTATATGGAATGTTATGTTGTCACATTTGTTTTGATGGCGTGCCAGCTCTACCATTCGGTCAATAAAAGCTTTTACATAAAATAAGGATGGTTCCGGGGTCGGGATACGGGTAAAACGGCGGTAGGATTCCACGAAAGAGAGCAGGCCTTTTCCCGTAGTACTGATTGTTTGTAAGCCCCGGCGTATTTCTTCATCGGGTATCGGCCAACGATAGTAGTGTTTCGCTAAGAGAGGTGATGGGAGTAACCGAATTCATGATTTCATGAGTCAATACACGTGTCAGTCGTATCCACGAATCGATTTCTTTTTCATCCAATTCACTGTTGATGTCGTTAAAAGCGAGAATGCGCAATTGTTCTTCACGAACAGTGATGCCTGATACACGAATGGATAAATTGATTGTACCCCGTTCATTGTTGAAAATAGTTTGTATTTTATCTCCCGGACGGCAGAATTCTATTTTCTTCATCAGCTGTATATCCACTTTGTTCAGTTGGCGGATATGGGTAAACACATTTAATCCGAGCAGGCGAAGCGCTTCATTATTTTTTTGATAAACCGCTCCATTTTCATTGAGAACGAGTACACCGGTGTTTACACAGTCCATTATCAGTTCGTAATACTTTTCTTGCTGTACCGTTTCCGACTTTACATTATATAATATGCGTCCGACCCGGTTGAGTGCACGGTTGACCTCTCGGGTCTCAGGCATTATCTGCTCTTCCGGGAAGTGAATGGCGCTGTCATTGTTCTCGAGGGCGTCAATCATGAAAAGAACTCGTTTGGTATGAATACGGTAAAGTGAAAGTTGCCACCAAATGCTGAATAGTAGCAAACAGAGGCTCAATCCCATCCAAATGAAGTCTCTGTCGGCATAAGACAGAGCCGCAGTTATGGCGAAACAGAGGCTTAGTCCGAGACGAAACCAATAGCGCTCTGTGAGTAACTTTAAATGGATTTTCATAAACCAAACTTTTTCATCTTATTATATAATGTTTGGCGGGTAATGCCTAATTGAGCGGCTACAGCCGAAAGGTTTCCTCCACATTTGTCGAGAGCCTTGCGAATCATGGCTTTCTCCATATCTTCAAGAGTAGAGGTCTCTGTTTCCGGGTTCTCCGTTTTCTGCACTAATTGGAACATTTCAGCGGGGATGGTTTCACCATCGCTAATAATGACTGCTTTCTCAATGGAATGTTCCAATTCGCGGATATTGCCATACCAGGCATGTGCGGTCAGTTTCTCGCAAGCGGCCGGACTCAGGCTGATAGAGGCTTTGTCATACTGTTTGCAAAAGCGGGCTATAAAACGCTCAGCTAGCGGAACAATATCTTCTTTACGTTTGCGAAGTGGAGGAATTTCTACATGAATGGTGTTGATACGGTATAATAAATCTTCACGGAATAAGCCTTTGTCTACCATCTCCCCTGCAAGTTTCGGTTAGTTGCGCAGATTAGGCGAATGTCTACGGGGATAGATTGTTACTACCTACACGAACTATGCTTCTCTGCTGAATGGCTGTCAGTAGCTTAGCCTGCAAATGAAAGGGAAGGTTTCCTATTTCGTCAAGAAACAGGGAACTTCGGTCTGCTGCTTCAAACTTACCTGTACGGTCGGCATGGGCGTCAGTAAAAAGAACCTTTCACATGTCCGAACAGTTCACTCTCAAACAAGGATTCGGTGATAGCACCCATATCAACGGATATCATGCTCTCGGCAGAGCGTGGTGATAAAGCATGAATCTCACGTGCGAGCATTTCCTTTCCCGTTCCGTTTTCACCTGTTATCAGTATATTCGCATTGGTCGTTGCTACTTTCTCAATCAACGTGCGGAGCTGCTGCATAGCACTGCTTTCACCCCAATACATGGCAGAAACCGGAGATGATTCCTTTTTGCGATTCTTTTTCTTTCCGTCTTTTGCTTGTGAAGCGGCATTTAAAAGAGTTTCCAACAGCTTTTGATTATCCCATGGTTTCACTACAAAATCAGATGCTCCCTCTTTTATACCCCGTACGGCAAGATCAATATCAGCATAAGCTGTGAATAGTACTACCGGAAGGTCTCTGTATTGCCGTTTGATTTCATGTAACCAAAACAGACCTTCGTTACCATTATTGATTCCGGAAGTGAAATTCATGTCCAATAAGACAACTTCCGGGTTTTCTTCTCTAAGCACTGTGGACAGACTGACAGGAGAGGATAAGGTAATGACTTTCGAAAAATGATTTTTCAATAGTAATTGTACGGCTGTCAGCACTCCTTTATTATCGTCAACAATGATGATAGTTCCCATTTTGGTCAATAGAATATTAAATACGAATAATAATTTGTCGGCAACAAAGTTAGCAACATTTCCTTATTCTTTATGAATTTCGAAAGAGTTTAAATAAGGTGTCTTTGTCTTTATGCACCTAGTTTTTACTTCCGTATCAACTAAAGCCATTGGAATTTAAGTCCGAAGGATAAACTCAGATAATCCCGAGCCCGCAGGTAACTGTTGGTTACGCGGCTGATCAATAATAGGTCACAGGTACTCAGCTCATAAAAGAGAGTCACAGATTTTGCAAAGAACCGGCGTTCTCTATCTATATCGTATGTCAGCCGTTGTCCCAGAAAGATGTGTGTGCGTATCTTGGACGAGAATCCGTAGTATCCTTCCGGATAACGGCTAGGCTCGTGTACCCAGAATTCGTGTCCGAAAACAGTGTTAAAATAGATACCACATGCCAAAGGTTCGGTTGAAAATCCTTTCCCAAGCTCCAGGCTCCAAGGCATGTAATTTTGTTTTAAGGTCATGGTCATCTTAGCCCGATGGGAGTCATGTTTGGGTATGAAGCCGAAGAACAGATCCGTTTCCCACTGATCTCTTTTTCCGTAATCCCAACCGGTTCCGAACGAGAACATTCCCATGTTACCCGCATATTGTATTTTGTTGTGTGTAGGTATAAGTGAATTCCATCCTTTACGAAAACGGTGAATACGTTTGTCATATTTGCTGTATTCCGGCTGTGTTGTCTGGATGGTATCTATCTTTTGTTTGGTATCGTTTTTGTCGGTTTGTGCAGCGACGTTTTCTGTGTAAAACAGCAGCGATAGTACTGCCATGCCAATAATGGAATTAAAATTCAACCACTTCATAATCATAACCATCAGGTTTTATCGTGAATACTAAATAACTGCGATTTTTCATACAATTGCTTCCATAATACATCACGCCATCGTCAAACACATCTGACGCACTGATCCGATGTTCGTGAGCTACAGTGCAAAATTGCAAACCGGGAAATTGGCGAACATACATTTGAAACACTTTGGCCACATTGTTATTGAACTGATCACAAAGGGGACGGGCATGCATACAGAATACGGTTTTATTAAATTCGTCGGCACGTTCTGTGAGTTGTCTTTCAATATAGTCAAAATCAGGGATCGGTTCCGAATAATCATATTCCATTGCGTTGGTATTGAGGCATACAAATTTCACACCTCCGGCTATGAACGAAAAGTTTGTATCGCCGAATATTTGCCGGAATGCATCTTCTCCGGTTCCCAAACAATCATGGTTTCCGATAAGTCCTACATAAGGAACCTTTAGTTTATTCATTATATCCCTTTGCCAAAGAAATTCATCGGTAAGTCCGAAGTCACTGAAGTCGCCTCCATGAACTACAAAGTCGATGTCGTCTCTTTTGTTGACAGCGTTTACAAAGTCAACGGTTTCGTCATACCAGCGTTGCGAGTCACCCATGGCGATAAAGCGTATAGTAGACTTTCCCAGGCATTTGGCCTCGATCTTTTGAATATTTTTCGCATTAATGTCTTTTTCTCCTTTTATGTCGACGTCATATGGATGATAATCTATCAAGTCACATCCGGCAACTAGCAGACAACAAAGAAAGATTGCGGTAATTCCTTTTATTTGTCTCATAATTTTTATTTTAGTGCATGAAAACTCAATGCAAAGATAGAGTTTTCTTTATGAAAAACAAAATGTTGCTGTCTAATTAATAGACGACTGTGTCTAATAATTAGACAATATTCTCGCACTATGAATTATGTAATCCGTTGTTCTATTGTGCGTTACTTCTTTTGGCACGTTTTGTGCAATTAAGAATTCCAGGTGATCTGCATGAAAGAGACACCTTATATTTATTAAAATTCTAAAATACAAACAGGGCTGATATGAGACAATTGTACTACACTTTCCGAACTCTTCTCCGTGGAAGAGGTGGAAATCTGACCAAAATAATTTCGTTAACTTTAGGGCTTTTGGTCGGCATCCTGTTATTTGCCAGGGTTGCATTTGAATTAAACTATGATAGCTATTATCAAGAACCGGAAAATCTTTTTCTAACTTTACGTACAGTTGTTTCGCAAGGTGAAAAAGAAAGAGCCTGTTTGTAGTAATTACGGAAAACTTCCAGCAGCAATTCGTGAAAATTTTCCTGATGAAGTGGAAGATGCAACTTTGATTGACTTATTTAGTCGCAGTTCGCTTTACCATGAAGGCCAGGAAAAGAAAAAGATGCAATACTGGCTACTTCCCGAAGCCATATTTTTTCCACTTTGGGTGTTAAAGTACTTTCCGGAAATGTGTCTGAATTGGATAATATGGATGCACTGTTTATATCCCGTTCTCTTGCTCAAAAGTCTTTTTGCAGATGCCGATCCTATTGGAAAGACAGTAATGATTAATATTGATTATCCATTGACTGTTCGAGGTGTTTTCGAAGATATTCCGGAAAATGCCGAGTTTAGGTTTGATGGGGTCTATTCATTTGTGACTCGTGCTAATAGATTCAGAGATGAACGTGGTGGATGGCGGGGTGATATCAGCTATACATGTATGGTTCGTTTTCGCCATCCGGAAGATGTAGAGAAAGTGGCGGCACGTATGCCTGATATGATGAAGAAGTATATACAATATAATAAAGACTGGTTTGAAGAATTTTCGTTTATAACTCCTTCACAGTTTCATTTGCAGAAAAAGGAATCACGTAAAATTATCAGTATTCTATCGATTCTCGGATTTGCTATTTTGCTGATTGCCGGGATGAATAATGTACTTATTTCTATTTCTTCTTTGCCACAGCGGGCCAAATCAGTAGGAGTGCATAAATGCAGTGGAGCTTCAACCGGACATATATATCGTATGTTCTTATGGGAATCGGCATTACTGATTCTCGTTTCTTTTGGGGGTTATAGTCCTTCTACTCTATTTTAAACCGGAAATAGAAGACTTGTCTGGTGCCTCATTAGCAACCCTGTTTACATGGCGTACCCTATGGGTTCCTGCATTAGTAACCATTTTTTTATTTTTACTGATTGGCTTGCTTCCGGGAAAGCTTTCTCTTCTATCCCTGTGACACAAGTTTTCCATCGTTTTACCGGGTATCGTGCTTCCTGGAAATATCCGTTGTTGTTTGTACAATTTACAGGGGTTGCTTTCATATTGGGATTGCTAATGATCATTCTTTTACAGTACAATCAAGTCATGAATCGAAGTATGGGCTATAAAATAGATAATTTAGTTATAGGGTGGGGACCATTTGATTCAATGGATAAAATAGATGGCATTCTCCGGGGATTGCCTTTTATTGAAGCATCTTGTAATAGTGCTTCATTTATCTATAATGGTCATACAAGACAATCTTTTACTGATATTAACGGAAAACGTTTTATGGGGTGTATCGATTTTATAGATGAGCATTATGTCCCGATTTTAGGATTGCAGATTTTGCAGGGTCGTAACGTTCATCAGGATGGTGAAGTATTGGTAAATGAAGAATTGCTACGGCAAGTAGGTTGGACTGATTCGCCTATAGGACGGAAACTGATGGAAGATAACTATGAATGGGGGACTGTGGTTGGAGTAGTCAAAGATTATGTAGCACAAAGTGCATATCAGCCACAAGCCTCTGTGGCATTGGTGAATAGCTTGGAAAGGAGATGGGAAGCCAATAAACGGAATCTGATTTTGAAAGAACCATTTAAAGAGAATCTTTCTAGAATCAGGGCTTTGATGAAAGAAACATTTCCTACGGAGGATATTCAGTTCCGTTCTGCTCGTCAGGAGGTCGATAATCTGTATCAGGTAGTACGCCGTTTCCGCAATATTGTGATTGTAGCTTCCGTTTCGATTGTAGTAATCGTATTGATGGGGTTATTCGGATTTGTGAATGATGAAGTACAACGGCGCAGTAAAGAAATTGCCATTCGTAAGGTGAATGGGGCTGAGTCGGGAAATATTATTAATCTTTTGAATCATAATATTTTCTGGATTGCTTTACCGGCTATCTTTGTTGGAATCGCTTTAGCCTATGTCGTCGGACATAAATGGGTGGAACAATTTACCGATCAGATCAATCTCAACGCAGGGCATTTTCTTTTGCTTCTCTTATTAATATTATTATTGATTTTAGGAAGTGTCACCGGAAAATCTTGGCGCATTGCTAACGAAAATCCGGTAAACAGTATTAAGAACGAGTAATTAAAAATAATGATTATGATAGAAATTAATGACATTAGTAAAGTGTTTCGTACTTCAGAAGTAGAAACCGTAGCGTTAAATCATGTAAGCCTGAATGTAGAAGAAGGTGAATTTGTGGCCATTATGGGGCCTTCCGGTTGTGGAAAATCTACTTTACTCAATATCTTGGGACTTCTGGATAATCCTACGGAGGGTTCTTATAAACTCATAGGACAGGAGGTAGCCGATCTTCATGAAAAGGAACGTACCCGTGTGCGTAAAGGGAAGTTGGGGTTCGTATTCCAAAGTTTCAATCTGATAGATGAATTGAATGTTTATGAAAATGTGGAACTTCCGCTTACTTATTTAAATATCAAGGCTTCAGAACGCCGCCGAATGGTAGACAATATTCTTCATCGGATGAATATTAGCCATCGTGCCAAACACTTTCCCCAACAGCTTTCGGGTGGACAGCAACAACGTGTGGCCATAGCCCGCGCTGTGGTTACCAATCCAAAACTGATTCTTGCCGATGAGCCTACGGGAAATCTTGATTCTAAAAATGGTGCGGAAGTGATGAATCTGTTGACAGAGCTGAATCGCGAAGGTACAACGATAATTATGGTTACGCACTCTCAGCACGATGCTTCGTTTGCACATCGTACGATACATCTGTTCGATGGTAGCATAGTGGCCAGTGTGAAAGCTTAACCAATAAAAAAACATAATGAAACAACTCTACTATACCATTCAAACATTACTACGGGGACGTGGAAGTAATATAATTAAAGTAATTTCACTGACACTGGGATTGCTGGTAGGAATTTTGCTGTTTGCTCGTGTTGCATTCGAGTTGAATTATGATAGTTATTATTCGGAACCGGAGAATTTGTGTATAACTTTACGTACGGGTATTTCGGATGGGATAAAAAAAGAGCCGAATATCGATAACTATGGTAAGTTAGCAGAGGCCATTCGCGAAAATTTCCCAGATGAAGTAGAAGATGCGACCGTGCTTGATCTCTTTAGCCAGAGAGTCTCTCTATCATGAAGGTAAGAAGATGGAACATGTAATCTTAGCAACCTCTAAAAGTCACGTTTTTTCTACTTTAGGTATTAAAGTCTTACTCGGAGATGTTTCCCAACTCGACAGAGTGGATGTTATTTTTATCTCCCGTTCACTTACCCGGCGTTTGTTTGCAGACGCAAATCCGATCGGAAAAACAATCAATATTGAAATTGATTATCCGTTGACTGTGCAAGGAGTTTTTGAGGATATTCCGGAAAATACCGAATTTCATTTTGACGGAGTTTATTCCTTCGATACCCGATCTAAGCAATATGGTTCTGAACGTGGTGGCTGGGGATATGATCCTAGTTATCATTGTATGGTTCGTTTCCGCCATCCCGATGAAAGAGAGAAAGTGGAGGTACGTATGCCTGAAATGCTGAAAAAGTATATACACAACTATAAGGGTCAATCAGAGGAGTATTCGTTTATGACTCCTTCACAGTATCATTTGCAAAAACCGGAATCTCGTAAAATAGTTATGATTCTTTCAATACTCGGATTTGCCATCTTGTTGGTTGCCGGCATGAATAATGTCTTGATTTCTGTTTCATCATTGGCTCAACGAGCTAAGTCTGTTGGCATACATAAGTGTAATGGTGCTTCTGATGGACATATCTATCGTATGTTTCTGTATGAATCAGCACTATTGATATTGCTTTCTTTATTGTTCGTGACAGTCCTGTTATTCACTTTTAAGTTGGAGATAGAAGATCTTTCCGGAGCTTCATTAAAGGCTTTATTTACATGGCAAACTCTGTGGGTACCGATTTTGGTTTCTTTGGTTTTATTTCTGGTCATCGGACTATTTCCGGGCAAGTTGTTTGCCGCTATTCCTGTGACACAAGTTTTCCATCGTTTTACTGCACATCGTTTTGTCTGGAAGCGATCATTGCTTTTTATACAGTTTGCGGGAATTGCATTTATTTTAGGCCTGTTGATGGTTATTCTTTTACAGTATCATCAGGTGATGACCCGTGACATGGGATATAAGGTCGATAATTTGGCAGTTGGGTGGTCGCCATATAGAGAAATTGATAAAATGGACGGTATTCTCCGAGGACTGCCCATAGTTGAGGAGTTTTGTAATGCAAGTACGATTATTTATGGTGGCTACATGGGTCAACCTTACACAGATGCACATGGGAAGGAATTTATGGGACGTATCGAATTTGTTGATGAACATTATGTTCCGGTTATGGGACTTCAGATTATAAAAGGCAGGAATATCCAGCAAGATAAAGAGATCTTGATTAATGAAGAGATGGTTCGTCAAATTGGTTGGACGGATAGTCCCATAGGTAAGAATCTGGAAGATGGCAAAAATAACTTTGGTACGATTGTCGGAGTTGTGAAAGACTATGTTGTACAAAGTGCGTACATGCCACAGGCTCCTGTAGCACTGATGAGTAATTTGGAATGGATGAATGTGCTTAATAAACGGAATATTATTTTGAAAGAACCTTTTGGTGAGAACCTGGCTAAGATTAACACATTGATGAAAGAGGCTTTTCCGACAGTAGATATTGTATTCCGTTCTGCCCGTCAGGAGATTGATAAGCAATATCAAGAGGTCCGCCGTTTCCGTAATGTCGTGATTATAGCTTCTATTGCTATCCTGTTGATTGCTTTGATGGGACTGTTCGGCTTTGTAAATGATGAAATTCAACGTCGTAGCAAAGAAATTGCCATTCGTAAAGTGAACGGTGCCGAAGTACCGGATATTCTTCGTTTGGTTTCGGGAATATTTTCTGGACGGCACTAAGTGCTGTTCTGGTCGGAATAGTATTTGCGTATATTGTAAGTAATAAATGGCTGGAACAGTTTTCTGACCGGGTATCAGTCAATGGGGGACATTTTCTTGTCGTGATCATAATTATCTTGTTGTTGATCATGGGAAGTGTCATCGGGAGGTCCTGGAATGTGGCTAATGAGAATCCGGTGAACAGTATCAAGAACGAATAGTGATGATTTAATATGTAAAAAGACAAAACAATGAAACAATTCCATTATACCATTCAGACATTAATTCGCGATCGTAGAAGTTGTGTCATTAAGGTGATCTCATTGTCGTTGGGATTATTGGTATCTATCATTTTATTTTCTCGGGTAGCTTTCGAACTGAGCTATGATAACTGTTTTCAGGATGTGGACAACCTTTACATTGTAAAGACGGAATGGATTAAGGATAGAGTAATCAAAGGAAATGCAGGATCATATACATTAATACCGATAGCATCGACAGTTGCTGAGGAGTTTCCGAAGGAGGTGGAAAGTGCGGTTTGCTCAAGTATATCTTTTGAAGCTATTTTCAAAATAGGTAATCGGAAGATGAATAAATCTTTTATTTTATCAGACTCCCTTTATTTCCGTACTATGGGAATTGAGGTCATTAGTGGTAATCCGAATGATTTGACCAATCCTGATGTGCTTTTTATCACAGTCGGTTGCACGAGAAGCATTCGGTGAAGAAAATCCTATTGGAAAGACTTTGCATATGATGGTTTGGGGCACTCCCGTAGAAGCTTTGGTAAAAGGAGTATTTGCCGATCTTCCGTATAATGTATCGTTGGAACGTCACGAAGCAGTCCTGTCTTTTGCCAGTCATAGTAAATATGGTTGGGGACGTCCTGGCTGGACGAGTGGTGGTAATTACAATGCCTTTATTCGTTTAAAAGATGGAGAAAGGAGTGCTGATGTTATTAATACTGACATTGATAAAGTAATTGCAAAACATATTCCCTCAGACATGAATATGCACTTACATATGTTTGTGGTTCCTTTGCGGACTATTCACCTGGAACATTCAGATGTGAAAAGGACGATTCTCATATTATCTTTGTTAGGATTCGCCATTCTTTTTGCGGCCACCATGAACTATGTGCTTATTTTTGTTTCCTCACTTTCTCAGCGTGCCAAAGGAATTGGAATTCATAAGTGTAACGGTGCATCCGATAAGGCTATATTTTCTATGTTTATATATGAAACGGCTTTGATTATAGGTGTTTCCCTGGTGCTTATGATCATATTTCTATTCCAATTTCAGGAAAAGATCGAAGAATTGGCAGAGGTATCCTTATCATCTCTCTTTTTACCTGGCATAATTTATGGGCTCCATTATCGGTAGTTACCTTTCTGTTTGTTATTGGAGGCATATTGCCCGGAAAAGTATTTTCTTTTGATTCCGTTACTAGGTCTTCCATCCCTATATTAAAGAGAATAGGGAATGGAAAAGGATATTGTTGTTTATTGAATTTGCAGGGGTGGCTTTTATCTTTGGATTGATGTGTGTGGCATATCTTCAGTGTCACTACATTATAAATAGGGATATGGGATATCAGCCGAAGGGTGTTGCATCTTGTAAGCATGATTTTGCTGAACCTGACAACGCACGTAATAACCTGAAATCTTTACCTTATGTGGAGGGGGTAGCTTCTATTCGTGGAAGTATGACCTGGTTTGGGAATCGGGAGGTAACTGATGAAGGTGGAAAAGTTCTTTTCACTCCTCGTTGTGCGGCATTCGACAAAGACTTTGTTCCATTATTGGGACTTCATATCAAGGCTGGGCGTAATTTTACAGGTGAAAGGCAGTTTCTGGTTAATCAGCCATATGTAGAGAAGATGGGCTGGAAGGGTAGTGGGGTTGGCGAGATAGTTCCTAATCGAGGTACAGTGGTTGGCGTGCTTGCTCCTTTTTGTTGTGGTGTGCTTCCGGCTGATGATGAACCTTTGGAAATTGAATATGGTACTAATTTGAGGAATGTCCATGTTCGTCTCAAGGAACCTTTTACAGTGAACTTGCATAGACTGAATAATGAAATGAAAAAGATATATCCGCAAGAGGATATAGAGTTTAGGTCTTTAGAACAGGATTTAGAACGATACTATCGGCCCACAATAATTTTTCGTGACGCCACTTTTTTGGCTTTTATAACGATACTGTTTATCACTCTGATGGGATTGATTGGTTATATAAATGATGAAGTCCGTCGGCGTAGCAAAGAGATAGCTATTCGTAAAATAAATGGTGCCGAAGCCAGATCTATTCTCTTTTTATTATCTAAAGATATCTTCTGGGTTGCAATTCTCTCGGTTGCCATCGGTACATACGGAGCTTACTACATGAGTCTGTTGTGGATAAGTCAATTTGAAGATACAATCTGTGTTTATGCAGGTTGGTATGTAGTGACAGCTATTTGTTTATTGGTCTTTATCTTTGTTTTCATTATAGGGAGATTCTGGCATATCGCTAATGAAAATCCGGTGAACAGCATCAAGTCTGAGTAATGTTTCAATTCCATGAAAGAAAGGCTCGGTTTCGCTGAAACCGGGGCTTTCTTTTTGTCTGTATCAAGTCTCTGTTTCACCGGTTTATAGCTTCTGTCCGGATGTTTTCTCTTTTTACTTTCTTGATATACACCATCAAAATCACTACCGCTGTTACAAAAGCCAATCCGTCAGAGACAGGCATGCTGATCCATACCCCCTTTACACCATATAAGGGTGGAAGCAGAAGTAATCCCGGGAGCAGGTATACTAACTGGCGTGAAAGTGACAGAAAAATACTGATCTTAGCCATTCCTATACTCTGGAAGAAATTTGATATAACGATTTGTGCACCTACAAACGGGAACATCAACGTGCAAATGCGCAGCCCGGACGATGCCATGTCAATCAATTCATCGCTATCGGTAAAGATGGCCGAAACTGTGTGCGGAAAAAAGTTCACAGATAATGAAACCGCTACTCGTTATCAATACACCGACAATGATACCGAGACGGAGCGTATGCTTTACACGGTCGATCTTCTGTGCACCGTAATTGTATCCGACGATGGGTTGCATTCCCATAGTCAACCCCATTACCACCATTACATACAGCATCAGCAGGCGATTAATGATACCATAGGCACCGATAGCCATATCACCACCGTATTTTTGCAAACTATTATTAATGAGTATGACAATGATACATGCCGTGACATTCATGGCAAAAGGAGACATTCCTATGGAGAAGATACTGCCGATGATGCGTTTCTTCATTTTCCAGAAACCCGGCATGAAATGGACAAAAACTCTCTTTGTTACGGAAGTGGTTTACTACCCATATCATTCCGATAAACTGTGACAGGACTGTAGCCATAGCAGCTCCCCGAATCCCCCAGCCGAAATGGAAAATGAAGACAGGAGCGATGATGACATTGGCAATAACTGTCACCAGGGATGTCAACATGGCCTTTTTCGGATATCCCGTAGCACGCATCACGTTGTTCAACCCTATCATGGTATAAGTGATGGGAGTTCCCAAGAGAATCACTTGCATAAAATCACGGGCATAGGGAAGTGTACCGGTACTGGCGCCGAAGAAAAACAATATCGGGTCCAGGAATAGATAAGCCAATCCACCGAACAGCACTGCATTCGTCAGGCAAAGCATCAATGTATTTCCCAGAACATCGGTCGCACCCTTGATGTCTTTTTGTCCCAAGCGTATGGATGAGATGGTAGCTCCACCTGCCGAAATCAGTACACAGAACGCTACGACCAGATTCATTAGCGGGAAGGTGATCGCCAGTCCGGAGATAGCCATGGGACCGACACCGTGCCCGATAAAAATACTGTCGATGATATTATAAAGTGACGTAATAGTCATTCCGATGATGGCCGGGATGGAATATTGTAACAGAAGTTTGCCAATAGGTTCTGTACCCAGTATGCGGGGATCGGTTTGTTGTGCCATATAGTGAAGCGTTACATATTTTTAAGTGCAGCAAAGGTACAAATAATTTGCCTGATTCGATGATTATTCTGAACTTTGCCCACAGAGTTTAACAAACACGTAAAAGAATGTTTATGGATGCAACAAAGAAAATAACGGCATTATTCGATTGTGATGGTGTAATTGTCGATACAGAAGGGCAGTATACCGTTTTCTGGAATGAAATGGGCCAAAAGTATGTAAATGATGCAAACTTTGGTTCCAAGGTTAAGGGCCAGACACTGGTACAGATTTATGATAAATACTTTGCAGGAGAACCGGAAAAACAGCGGGATATAACCGAGGCATTGAACCGCTTTGAAATAAAAATGAATTATGACTATGTTCCCGGAATAGTTGAGTTTATAGCAGATCTGCGTCGGCATGGTGTGAAAATAGCTTTGGTTACCAGTTCCAATACGGCAAAAATGGAGAATGTTTATCATGCCCATCCCGAGTTTAAATCCCTTTTTGATGAAATATTGACTGCAGAGCGTTTTAAGCGTTCTAAGCCTGATCCTGAATGTTTCTTGTTGGGAATGACAATTTTCGGTTCCGATTCAAAAGATTCGTATGTGTTCGAAGATTCATTTCATGGTTTGCAGGCCGGTAGATTATCCGGAGCCATTGTTGTCGGATTGGCAACTACGAATTCACGCGAAGCCATTGCCGACAAGGCAGACTATGTAATAGACGATTTCAGAGGGATGACTTACGAAAAACTGCTGACTATAACTTCACGTTATATCTGATAAGAAAAGATTGAATAGCATCTCAGGGAAGAATCCCTTAGCTTTGCATGGTATTTAAAAAGAGAGAAAGCCATGTATAAGCAAACGATTCGTCCTGTTTTATTTCTGATGGAACCCGAAAAGGTACATGCCTTGTTGGTTTCCTGCCTCAAATGTTACCGGCATTTGCCATGGTGCAGATGCTGGATACGTCACCTTTATACTTGTTCCGACAAACAGTTGATATGGAATCATCTTACTTTTCGAAACCGTATCGGTCTGTCGGCCGGTTTCGATAAAGGAGCCGAAATTTTTGATGAATTGGCCGATTGTGGTTTCGGATTTATCGAAGTAGGTACTGTAACTCCCGATTCTCAGGATGGAAATCCCCGTCCGCGTATTTTTCGCTTGCCTCAGTGTGAATCTTTAATTTCCCGTACGGGCTTCAATAATCCCGGATTGGATGTTATTAAACGCCGTCTTGAACAGAAAAGCGGTTCGTATGTTTTAGGTGTAAATATAAATAAGAATCCCTCTTCGGAAGGAGAGCAGGCGGTGGCTGACTTTTTTGCGTCTGTATAAGGAGTTACATCCTCATGTCGGTTATTTCACACTTAATTGGGGATCTGTGGATGTTGCTCTGATGAAACAGGTGCTACAGGGGTTGGCAGCTTTTCGTGTGGAGCAAAACATACATGTTCCGTTGCTACTCAAACTTCCTGCCGATATCACAGAAGAAGGAATGGATGATGTGATCGACTGTACTCGTCTGTACTGGGTAGATGGAGTGATAGCTACCGGACCTACCATGGAGCGGAGTTGCTTAAAAGGTTATTCACCTGCACAATTACAGAAGATCGGCTCCGGTGGAATCAGTGGACGCGGGATAGGGGAGAGGTCATTAAAAGCCGTCAGCTATTTGCGTGCCCATGCCGGAAAAAGCCTTCTGATAGTAGGGGCAGGCGGAATCATTACTCCCGCTGATGCCCGTAGGATGTTGGATGCGGGGGCCAATCTGATACAAATCTATTCTTCGTTTATTTATGAAGGGCCGGGTATAGTGAAAAAAATGATTCAGGAAATTAAATGATAAGGAATAAAGTTATGGAACAGAGTTTTATCGAATATTCATTAGGAAAAGATGCTTCTTCGGCTGTCCTTTTGGGTTTATCCGGTTCGCAAGCCAAGAGGTAAAGCCATTATTATGTGTCCCGGTGGTGGGTTCAATCAGATAGCTTCAGATCATGAAGGACGTGATTTTGCTGCGTGGTTTAATAATCAGGGCATCACATATGCCGTACTGAATTATCGCATGCCTCACGGTGATGTTGAAGTGATTCGTGAGGATATTCGTGAAGCGATTCGCCTGATCCGCCGTCAGTCGGCAGAGTGGGGAATTCATCAACTGGGTGTTATGGGAGCTTCTATCGGAGGCTATATCGCTGCTACTGCCGCAACTCTTTATACCGGAACAGACCGGCCCGACTTTCAAGTATTGCTTTATCCCGTTATCAGCATGACCGACAGGCTGACTCATTGGCCTTCACGCGAACGTATGTTGGGAGAAACTATCTCTGAAGGTTTGAAAGAAACACTATCCCTTGAACTTCACGTCACAGCCGATACTCCTCCTACATTCATCGTTTTGGCCGAGGATGATCAGGCCGTATCTCCTCTCAACAGTATTGTCTATTATACAGCATTATTGAAACATGGAGTCTCTGCCGGACTGCATATTTATCCGGAAGGCGGACATAGCTTCGGATTTCGTGACAGTTTCATATATAAGGAGTTATGGACTGATGAACTACAAAAATGGTTGCTGACCTTTTAATGTGGATCCGCTAATTTATTCACTTTTACTTGTATGGTATGAATTAAAAGTTATACCTTTGCGCCCGATTTTTAATTTAAAAAGATTGGATATGGCTGGTTATATATCAGATGACACAAGAAAAGTGACGACTCATCGCCTAATCGAAATGAAGCAAAGAGGCGAAAAAATATCTATGCTTACATCGTATGACTACACAATGGCACAGATTGTCGACGGTGCCGGTATCGATGTAATTCTTGTAGGCGATTCCGCATCGAATGTGATGGCAGGTAATGTGACTACACTTCCTATTACCCTGGATCAGATGATCTATCATGGAAAATCGGTTGTACGTGGTGTAAAGCGTGCAATGGTAGTAGTGGATATGCCTTTTGGCTCTTATCAGGGTAATGAAATGGAAGGGCTTGCTTCAGCTATCCGCATAATGAAGGAGAGTCATGCCGATGCATTGAAACTGGAAGGTGGTGAAGAGATTATAGATACTGTGAAACGTATTCTGAGTGCCGGTATCCCCGTGATGGGACATCTTGGATTGATGCCACAATCTATCAATAAATATGGTACATACACGGTTCGTGCCAAGGATGATGCCGAAGCAGAGAAATTGATTCGTGATGCACATTTACTAGAGGAGGCCGGATGTTTCGGACTTGTTCTTGAGAAGATTCCTGCAGCATTGGCATCACGTGTCGCAAGCGAACTGACCATTCCTATTATCGGTATCGGTGCCGGTGGAGATGTAGACGGACAGGTGTTGGTGATTCAGGATATGTTGGGTATGAATAACGGTTTCCGCCCGCGCTTCCTCCGTCGTTATGCCGATCTTTATACGGTAATGACCGATGCTATCAGTCACTATGTTTCAGATGTAAAGAACTGCGACTTCCCGAACGAGAAAGAACAATATTAATTGTCGTATGGCGACTAAATTATGGACATTGCATTTTATGCGGATATGCCTTGCTAATTTATTGTTGTTCATATCCCTGTATTTGTTGTACCCTGTACTCCCGGTAATGATGGCTTCACGTTTAGGCGTGCCTGTCAGTCAGACGGGAGTCATATTTATACTTTTTACGCTTGCAATGTTTTTTATCGGCCCGTTCCATGCCTATTTGGTCGATGTTTACAAGCGGAAATATATATGTATGCTTTCGTTTGGGGTAATGGTTGCAGCAACAGCCGGTTATACGTTGGTGCAGAACGCAACACATCTGTTGATGCTTTGCATTGTGCAGGGATTATCCTTTGGAATGGCTGCCACGGCAAGCATCACATTGGCCATCGATATCACCAATTCCACTTTTCGCAGCTCAGGTAATGTGGTCTTTTCCTGGGCTGCACGCTTGGGGATGATTATCGGAGCGGCTTTGGGAGTGTATCTGTTTCGGACACATGGCTTTGAGACTTTGCTATATGTTGCTGTGGCGTTGGGAGCGTTGGGAATATTATTTGTGTCAAGGGTATATGTTCCCTTTCGTGCACCTATCGGGATGAAAGTTTGTTCCATGGACCGATTCCTGCTTCCCCGGGGACTTATTCCGGCATTCAATTTAATATTGATTGCTTTTATACCGGGATTGATGCTTCCTGTGCTTACCGGTGCGCCGAGTGATGTGGCGGTAGGAGGCGAGACAGTACCTTTTTTTGCTTTGGTCGGATGCGGATTTCTCTTATCAGTATTAATTGTGAAATTGTTTTTCCGCTATGATAATAAAATGTGGTTGCAGATAGTTGTCGGGCTGGTGACAGTAATCGGATCGATGGCTATGCTGTTTTCTCCTGAAACAAGCTGGAATGCTCCGGCAGCTGTATTGATGGGTTTAGGACTCGGCTTGGTCACTCCGGAGTTTCTTATGATGTTTGTCAAATTGTCGCAACACTGCCAGCGCGGCACGGCTAATACCACTCATTTACTTGCAGCTGGGAACTTGAGTCGGATTGGGTATTGCATCTGCGTGTCATTTACATCTTACGGCTAATGAACAGGCCGTTTATCGGGTCGGATTGTTATCGGCAATCGTGTCTTTGGCATTCTTCGTTTTACTTACATATCCTTATTTTAAAAAGGAAGAAGGTAAGATAAATGTGATATACATTATAAAAGCGGACTCCGTATATTTGCAACGAATTGTAGCATAATATACGGAGTCCGCTTTTTTAATGTATCATTTATCCCATATTACACAGTAAAACAGCAAGTACATAAGGCATGAAGATGATAATTCCTACAATGGCAGCAACTATAGCACATATCAGAACGGAACCCGCTGCGATATCTTTCACATCACCTGCTATCGGATTACGTTCCGGAGATACAAGATTGACCAATCTTTCTATAGCCGTGTTGAATCCCTCTGCTGCCAGTACTACTCCAAAACAAAGTATGATAGCTATCCATTCGTTCCGGGTGATGCCGAAACAGAATCCGGCCACTGTTACTATAATAATTGCCGTGCAATGTATCCAGGCATTATGTTCTTTGCTTACAAAACTTCGGATACCTTTCCAGGCATATCCGAAGCTCCGTATTCTTTTTCTGGTGCTGAATTTTTCCATTCTTAATTTCTGCTAACCTGTTTTACTCCTTTTACTGTGCGCAACTTCTTGATCAGCGCTTCCAGACGTCCGGTATCACTTACCATAATGGTCAATGTACCCGAGAAAAGTCCGTCGTTCGAATCGATACCGATAGAACGTAGCGAGATACCATTTTCTTTTGAGATGATCGAAGTGATATTTGTTACAATACCGATATCATCATGACCCACAACGCGGAGTGTTATTGGGTATTGAGTACCTTCCGATTTACCGGCCCAGCGTGCTTTTACAATCCGATAGCCGAAGCGTTCGCGCATCTGTCCTGCATTGGGGCAGTCATTTCGGTGTATCTTGATACCTCCGGATACTGTGACAAACCCGAATACATCGTCTCCGTATATGGGATTACAACATTTGGCGAGTTTGAAATCCAATCCTTTCAGGTTTTGGTCAATAACGAGTACATCTTCTTTAGTGACTGTTGTTTCGTCTATCTGGTTTTGCAGGTTGTATTCTTCTGCACTGCGATAGGTCACCTCATCACGTTCGCTGTCCCGCTTTTGTTGTTCGATGTATTTATCCAGAATATCGTTTACGTCGAGTACCTCATCGGCAATCTTCTGATAAAACTCTGTCACGTTCTTGAATCCCAAGCGTTTGATTAAGCGCATCATCACAGCTTCGTCGTATTCCATCTTCCGGTTCTTGAACTTGCGTTCCAGGGTCTCTTTGGCAAAATCATGCTGACGCGCCACCATCTCCTTGAGGGCCTGACGAATCTTAGTACGGGCTTTTGAAGTAGTGACAATGTTCAGCCAGTCTTGTTTCGGAGTCTGTGTGTTCGATGTCATAATCTCTACCTGATCCCCGCTGTTCAGCTTTTGTCTTAACTGTACATTTTTACCGTTTACTTTTGCTCCGATACATTTACATCCCAATTTGCTGTGGATGTGGAAAGCAAAATCAAGTACGGTAGCCCCTTTGCCCAGTTTAAAAAGGTCTCCCTTCGGTGTAAATACGAATACTTCGTCTTCATACAGATCCAGTTTGAACTGGTCCATCATTTCCAGGTCGTTCTCCGTATTTTCCAGTGCTTCACGTATTGAAGTCAGCCATTCGTCCAGTCCGCTTTCACCCTTCACGCCTTTATATCTCCATGAGCTGCCAATCCGCGCTCGGCAATATCGTCCATACGCTCCGTACGAATCTGTACTTCAACCCATTTGCCTTCGGGCCCCATAACAGTGATGTGTAATGACTCGTAACCGTTACTTTTGGGAACCGACAGCCAGTCACGCAGACGTTTGGGGTTAGGTTGATACATATCCGTCACTATGGAATATGCCTGCCAACATTCCTGCTTCTCTTTTTCAAACTGAGATTCCAGGATGATACGGATAGCAAACAAGTCATATACGTTTTCGAACTGGCATTTCTGTTTCTTCATTTTCTGATAGATGGAATGAATGGACTTGGTACGTCCTTTCATGTGGAAATGCAGTCCTGCTTCCTCCAATTTCTGTTGTATCGGAGCAATGAAGTTGGCAATATAACGGTCACGTGACTTTTTCGTCTCGTTCAGCTTTTCCTTGATATGGTAATAGATGTCATGTTCGGTATATTTTAGTGACAAATCTTCCAGTTCCGATTTCAGCTTATACAATCCCAGTTTGTGGGCTAGCGGAGCATACAGATAGGCTGCTTCATTGGCCACCCGTCTGCGGGCCTCGTCATTTTCGGCATCTTTTATTTGTCGCATCACGTTTACACGGTCGGCAATCATGATCAGGATTACCCGCATATCTTCGGCAAAAGACAGTAGCAGATTGCGGAAATTCTCCGATTCTATGGTCGGACTCTTATCATAAAGGTCATTGATCTTGATTAATCCCCGGATAATTCCGGCCACATCTTCACCATACTCCTGTTGAATGTATTCTATTGTATAAGAGTGGCAACGTACAGGCGTGTGTAGCATAATGCCTAAAATAGATGCCCGTTTCATGCCGATTTCTTCAGCCACGATTACAGCAGTCTGCATATCTTTGATAACAGGATTCAGCCCAAAACTGTCCCTCTGCATCGTATTGTTTTGAGTGGAGTCGATAAGATGCTTTTTCAGCTTTCTGCAATCTCCTTTTTGTAAGGTTTCTCCGGTGAGACGCAGTAGTTTTTTGTATAGTGAGAACAATAATTCTCTCTCTTCTTTCGTAAAAATTCATCTCTTTCCATAAGCAGCTCAAATTTATCGTCGGTAAAGATAGTTTTTTTCCGGGTTTTGTAGGGTGTCCTCTTCCTTTTTTTGTATTTTTGGGCATGAATTAATAAAATTAGATAGTATGATAACACCTGAAGACAAAGAATTGCTTGCCAAAAAGGGCATTTCGGAAGTACAAATCGCTGAGCAGTTGGCTTGCTTCCAAAAAGGCTTTCCTTATTTGAAGTTAGATGCTGCCGCATCTGTAGAAAAAGGCATTTTGGCTCCTGATGCCGAGGAGCAGAAAGCTTATCTTGCAGCATGGGATGCTTATACCAATTCAGACAAAACGATTGTGAAGTTTGTACCCGCTTCGGGTGCTGCCAGCCGTATGTTCAAGAATCTATTTGAATTTTTGGATGCTGACTATACTGAACCCACTACAAAGTTCGAACAAACTTTTTTGAATCGATTGAAAAATTTGCTTTTTATGATGACTTGAATACGGCTTGTGTGCGGACAGAAGGCAAAGATATTCCTACCCTGATTGCAGAAGGCAATTATAAAGCGGTCGTTTCAGGATTGCTTAATGTAGCGGGACTGAATTACGGTGCGCTTCCTAAGGGGGTACTTAAGTTTCATAAGTATGAAGAAGGTTCGCGTACCCCGCTTGAGGAACATTTGGCAGAAGGTGCTATGTATGCTGCCGGAAAAAGCGGAAAAGTCAATGTGCATTTTACCGTCTCTACCGAGCACCGTGAACTGTTTAAATCATTGGTTACCGAAAAAGTCGATGCTTTTGCCAAACGTTATGGCGTGGATTATAATATCACTTTCTCCGAACAGAAACCAAGCACTGATACAATTGCCGCTGATATGGAAAACCAGCCATTCCGCGATAACGGTAAGCTTTTGTTCCGTCCCGGCGGGCATGGTGCGCTGATTGAGAATCTGAATGATCTGGATGCGGATGTTATTTTTATTAAGAACATTGACAATGTGGTTCCTGATAAATTGAAAAGCGATACAGTGCTTTATAAGAAACTGATTGCCGGTGTACTGGTATCTCTCCAGAAGCAAGCTTTTCAATATCTGGAATTATTGGATAGTGGTCGTTATACACATGAGCAGGTGATGGATATCCTGCAATTTGTACAAAAAGAAACTTTTTTCTGTAAGAATCCTGAAACAAAAAGATCTGGAAGATGCCGAGTTGGTCATTTACCTGAAGAATAAATTGAACCGTCCGATGCGCGTTTGTGGCGTGGTGAAAAATGTGGGAGAGCCTGGCGGCGGTCCGTTCCTGGCATATAATAGTGATGGAACTATCTCCCTGCAAATCCTTGAAAGCTCACAAATCGATATGAATAATCCGGAAGCAAAGGAAATGTTTGAAAAGGGTACGCACTTCAACCCGGTCGATCTGGTTTGCGCCGTACGTGATTATAAGGGTCATAAATTTGATTTGGCGAAATATGTGGATAAAGCTACGGGGTTCATCTCCTATAAGTCCAAGAACGGCAAGGACCTGAAAGCGCTTGAACTTCCCGGTTTGTGGAATGGTGCTATGAGCGATTGGAGTACGGTATTTGTGGAGGTTCCACTTTCCACTTTCAATCCGGTAAAGACTGTGAACGACCTGTTGCGTGAACAGCATCAGTAATCAAAGGAAAATAAAAAGGGGATATTCACGGCGAATATCCCTTTTTATTATTTATTGCTTTTCAGATCAATTTCTTGGCAAAGCTTCTTTTACTACCATCGGACGACCGGCATATTCTGCTCCGTTCAATTCTTTAATGGCATTGCTTGCTTCTGAAGATTCCGGCATTTCGACAAACGCAAACCCTTTAGATCTTCTTGTTTCGCGGTCTGTGATCAGTTTTACTGATTCTACTACTCCATACTCTTCCATAACTTGTCTCAAATCTGACTCCTTAACATTATAGCTAAGATTTCCAACGTACATATTCATAAATATACAAAAATAAAAAATTAATAAAATAACAATAAAGCTTTAGGAAGTGTAAATCAGAGATGAAAGTTCTCAATGCGAACATTGAGGAAATACATGTGAGAGTTAAACCAATAAAAACCTCTTATTGTTTGATGTTGCAAAGTAAGGCATTAATTCCGGATAATACACCATATCCGCTTCTTTTTATCCTTTTTAAATATTCTTTATTGTGTAATTAGACCAAAATTAACATTTCTCTTTTTGGCTATATGTGTCTTATTTGTTATAATATTGGAAATTATATTATGACATTTACGAAGTTAACATCCTGCAGATACGATGTTAACAACGTATTTATACGAAGTTAACATCGTATCTGCAGGATGTTAACTTCTTGGAACTACGATATTAACTTCGTAAAATCTCCTTTTTACTATCGGTGTAAGTGCTTGATAATCATGATTAATATGCTGTTAAGTAATGTTCCCGTTCTCTTTTAAAGGAGGACTTTGTTCTTGAAGAACAGCTTGTTGTTCTGTGACCTGTTAATCTTTTCTATGTAATTGTCTTTTTCTCTCTTTTATCGTAATCATTTTAGTAGCTCGTTCGGGATTTATTGGAAGAAAAGTAGTATTTTTGCGTCATTATATCTTAAAATATTCAATCATGAAGAAAATACTTTTACTCGGATCGGGCGAATTGGGCAAGGAATTTGTAATTTCTGCTCAACGTAAAGGTCAACACATCATTGCTTGTGATTCATATGCCGGGGCACCTGCCATGCAGGTTGCTGATGAATGCGAAGTATTCGATATGCTGAACGGTGAAGAACTGGAGCGTATTGTAAAAAAGCATCGGCCGGACATTATCGTCCCCGAGATTGAAGCCATTCGTACGGAACGTTTATACGATTTCGAAAAAGAAGGGATTCAGGTAGTGCCGAGTGCACGTGCCGTTAATTACACAATGAACCGAAAGGCTATCCGTGATTTGGCCGCTAAGGAACTGGGACTGAAAACTGCGAAATACTATTATGCCAAGTCATTGGAAGAACTGAAGGAAGCCGCTGAGAAAATCGGTTTCCCTTGTGTCGTGAAGCCTTTAATGTCATCATCGGGTAAAGGGCAGTCATTGGTCAAGAGCACTGCCGAGTTGGAACATGCTTGGGAATATGGGTGTAATGGCAGCCGTGGAGATATTCGTGAGCTAATCATTGAGGAATTTATCAAATTCGATAGTGAGATAACTTTCTTACAGTGACACAGAAGAATGGTCCGACTCTGTTTTGTCCGCCTATCGGGCATGTACAAAAGGGTGGGGATTATCGGGAAAGTTTCCAACCTGCACACATTGATCCTGCACACTTGAAGGAAGCAGAAGATATGGCTGAAAAGTAACTCGTGCATTGACCGGTGCAGGACTGTGGGGAGTAGAATTTTTCCTGAGCCATGAAAACGGGGTTTACTTTTCGGAACTGTCTCCGTCCACATGATACGGGAATGGTGACATTGGCCAGGAACACAAAATCTGAATGAATTTGAACTTCACGTGCCGTATTGGGTTGCCCATTCCGGGAATAAAACAAGAAAGAATAGGAGCGAGTGCCGTTATTCTGTCGCCGATTGCCAGTCAAGGAACGTCCGCAGTATAGAGGTATGGAGGAAGTTACCGGAAAGAGGATACTTATCTGCGTATATTTCGGTAAGCCGTATACACGTGTGAATCGGCGTATGGGAGTAGTGCTTTGCTATGCTCCAAACGGTTCGGATCTGGATGCTTTGCGTGATAAGGCAAAGCGGATAGCCGATAAAGTAGAAGTATATTAAATACCGGGATTATTGGTTGAAAAACCATAGTGGGGTGTGCCGAAACTCCTGTTTACCACAAAGTACCACAGGATGAACTTAATCTATTGATTACTTTTATCTGTATGAATCTGTGGTGAATACGAGTCTTGGTACACCCCTGTTTTTTATCTGATTATACCTTTGTTCTCTCCGCTTTTGCAATTGTTAATACTCTATCCTATTCATGGCGTAAAAGAGCGAAAAAATGCCTTTAAAACGCAACTTCCCTTTGTTTGTATAAAACTCGTTGCATGTTGTACTATCTAACATTTGACTAATTGACTGAAAACGCTACAGCTACTTGAAAACTTAATCAATTCTCTGATTGGGCAGAGGATAGAGCGTATTGGCTCTAATATGCTTTGTATAGTAGTAAAAAGGGTGCTAATGTTGTTCATTTTTCACACCTTTGTAAGTTTAATGAATGAAAAAATGGTACAACAGGAGAAAAAGTTTCACACGCCGCCGTTTTTGCTTCCGAAGATTGAGCGTCAGCAGCGCGACGGTGCCGATGAACGACACGGGGATGTGCCAGGTGATGACCTTGCGGCAGCAGGTACACGCCGCCGATGAGCAGCGCGAGCGCGCTGACTTCGCCGAGGCAGCCAGGCATGTGCCGAGGAACATGGACTTATAAGTGATACTGCGGCAGCGC
>VOFI01002125.1_pt1 | contig 32332 bp, 33 predicted proteins | sample 5384131 | NCBI WGS metagenome assembly VOFI01 (sample SAMN12384728, study PRJNA508395) | human gut metagenome | isolation source: healthy gut H | host: Homo sapiens
CAATGACACGTCAGGGGAATACGGCGGTGCACCAGCGCCCTTCTGCCGTTGAATTGCCCCGTACTGGGCGCTCAGTGAGCTTTGCAGGCTGGCAATATTCAGGGCATGTATTTTATGGCATGAGACCCCAAGTTTGTCATTCCGAGGAGCGAAGCGACGATGGGAATCTCAAGCAGGCACTATCGAATTCGCCGGGCTTTCCTGTGTTCCGGGCGTGTACTGCGAGATTGCCGACGGCTCCTGCGGAGCTCCTCGCAATGACAAGTCAGGGGGCTTTCCCCACCCGGAGGGGCGCAATGACAAGCCTGGAGTGCCTTCCTCCCGTGTCATTGCGAGGGAGGGCGCAAGCCCGACGCGGCAATCTCAAGCAGGCACTATCGAATTCGCCGGGGCTTTCCTGTGTTCGGGCATGTACTGCGAGATTGCCACGGCCCCCTCGCAATGACAAGTCAGGGGCTTTCCCCATCCGGAGGCGCAATGACAAAGCTGAGAGTCTTCTGCTCGCTTTGATAACAAGCCGGACTCAGCAAAATCGCAACCAACCGCTTGAAATTTTACATTTCCCATTTGGATCAGGATCCACCCATTCAGGATTCATCGTCGCTATCAGCGCATCTTTCCTTTTGCGGGACCAACTTTTATCTGCTTCTCACCTCGATTGCTGCTCTCACATCCGGTGTTGTTTCAAAAATAAACTAATTTTCGGACACACAATATCGCTTTTGTAAAGCCATCCTCGGGGCCTTCCTTGATGCTCGTACAATCTTCTTTGCAGGTCGTTTGTCATGCCGTGTACAGGACAGTATTTCCTTTGTTGGTCAAAAAGGTAGACATAATACTGTTTCATATCTTGACTGCCTTTCTGGGGGTCGAATTCGCCGGAAGCTTTCTGTTATCCGGAGGGAGTCTGCGCGATTTTCTTATTCGGGCCCCGGACGCCCACGGCGGTGCGGCCCATGGCACGCACGTCCGTCTCGTCGAAGCACACCGCCTGACCGTCGTGGGTGGCAATGAGGATGCGCTGGCTGCCGTCGGTCTCCTGCACGTTGATGAGCTCGTCGCCCTCGTCCAGCGTCAGCGCCCGGATGCCGTTGTTGCGGAGATTCTTCAGCGTCTCCACCGGCAGGCGCTTCACCGTACCGTTGCGGGTGGTCATGAAGAGGTACAGCTGGCCCTCCCCGGCCTCCCGGTAGTGGAGCATGGTCTGGATCCTCTCCCCCTGCTCCACCTGCAGGATGTTGACGATGTTGGTGCCTCTGGCGGTCTTGCCGCTCTCCGGGATCTGGTAGCCCTTCTTGCGGTAGACCTTGCCGGTATCGGTAAAGAACAGGAGATAGTCGTGGGTGGAGGCGGTGAACACATCCACCACGGTGTCCTCGTCACGGGTGGTGATGCCCTTCTTACCCATGCCGCCCTTGCTCTGGGCGGCGTACTCACTGACGGCGGTGCGCTTGATGTAGCCGTTCTCCGTCAGGGTAAAGACGCACTCCTCCTCCTCGATGAGGTCCTCAATGTCGATCTCGTCCTCCACGTCCTGAATTTCCGTCTTGCGGTCGTCGCCGTACTTCTCGGCAATGGCGGACAGCTCCTCCTTCAGGATGGAGCGCACCAGAGCGTCGTCGGACAGCACCTTCAGGAAGTAGGCGATCTTCTCCTCCAGCTCCTTGTACTCTGCTTGCAGCTTCTCACGATCCAGCCCCTGCAGCGCCTTCAGGCGCATATCCAGAATGGCCTGTGCCTGCACGTCGTCCAGACCGAAGCGGGACATAAGGTTCTCCTTGGCGTTGTCGTAGCTGGTGCGGATGATGTGGATGACCTCGTCGATGTTGTCCTGTGCGATGAGCAGACCCTCCAGCAGGTGGGCACGGGCCTGTGCGTCCTTCAGGTCATAGCGGGTGCGGCGGACGATGATCTCCTCCTGAAAGGCCAGATATTCGTCGATGATGTGCCGCAGGGAGAGGATCTTCGGCTGGGACTGGTTATTCACCAGCGCCAGCATATTGATGGCGAAGGTGGTTTGCAGCTGGGTCTGTGCAAACAGGCGGTTGAGTACCACCTGCGGATTGGCGTCCCGCTTCAGCTCGATGACGATCCGCATACCGTTGCGGTCCGTCTCGTCCCGGATATCGGAGATGCCCTCCAGACGCTTGTCCTCCACCTGATCGGCCATGCTCTTGATGAGCATCCGCTTATTCACCTGATACGGCAGCTCCGTGATGATGATGCGGGTGCGGTCATGGCCGAACTCCTCGAACTCGTGGCGGGCCCGCATCACCACCCGGCCACGGCCGGTGGCATAGGCGGCACGGATGCCGCTGCGGCCCATGATGAGGCCACGGGTGGGAAAGTCGGGACCCTTGATATAGGTCATCAGGTCCGCCAGCGTGGCATCGGGATCATCCAGCACATGGATGCAGGCTCCGATGACCTCCCGCAGGTTGTGGGGCGGGATGTTGGTGGCCATACCCACGGCGATACCGGAGGAGCCGTTGACCAGCAGATTGGGGAAGCGGCTGGGCAGCACACGGGGTTCCTTGCGGCTCTCGTCAAAGTTGGGGTCCCAGTCCACGGTGTCCTTTCGGATATCCCGCAGCATTTCATTGGAAATTTTGGAAAGACGGGCCTCCGTGTAACGGTAGGCAGCGGGGGGATCGCCATCCACGGAGCCAAAGTTGCCGTGGCCGTCCACCAGCATATAGCGCATGGAGAAATCCTGTGCCAGACGCACCAGAGCGTCGTAGACGGAGGCGTCGCCGTGGGGGTGATACCGGCCCAGCACGTCGCCCACGCAGGTGGCGGACTTCTTAAAGGGGCGGTCGCTGGTGAGGTTGTCCTCGTACATGGCGTAGAGAATACGCCGGTGGACGGGCTTCAGACCGTCCCGCACGTCGGGCAGCGCCCGGCCCACGATAACGGACATGGCGTATTCGATGTAGGACTTCTCCATCTCCGGCACCAGCGAGCGCTCGACGATGTGCTGGTCCGGGAAGCGGATCTCCTCGGGATCGTATTGGGGTTTCTTACTCATATATTGTTACTCCTTGTCAGAGGATTGGGGGGACAGATCGTGCCACATGGGGTTCATGCGTTGGATCAGCTCATTCTTCTTTCTTCGATTCCAAGACTTGAGCTGTTTTTCCCGTTCAAGGGCCACTCGAATATCCGTCGTAGTTTCGTAGTAGACAAGCTTATCCACATGATATTTTGCTGTAAAGCTATATGGGTCTGTGTGATGGCGATGCTCCCAGAGTCTGCGCTCCAAATCATTGGTCACGCCCACATACACGGTCACATTCGTATCATTAGAGAGAATATAAATGTAGTACACGAGACATATCCTCCCTTTTATTCAGGAGAAAACGGATTCCCACGACCAGTCTGCGGACTGGTCTCGGAATGACACTCTTTATGATCGATAAACACTCTGTCATTGCGAAGCCAGTGCTCACACTGGCTGTGGCAATCCGTACTCCTCTTCTGCAAAATTTCATCAATAGTCCAGATTCACGGCGTACTTGGCGTTTTTCTCGATGAACTCCTTTCGGGGTTCCACCTTCTCGCCCATGAGGACGGTAAAGGTCTCGTCCGCCTTCACGGCATCGTCCAAGGTGATGCGGCGCAGGGTGCGCTTCTCCGGGTCCATGGTGGTCTCCCACAGCTCGTGGGGGTTCATCTCGCCAAGGCCCTTATAGCGGTTGATGTCGATCTTCACATTGGGGTTGCCGTCCCGCATCTCGGAGGAGATGGCGTCCCGCTCCTCGTCGGTGTAGGCCACCCGCTGCTGCTTGCCACGGGTCAGCTTATACAGCGGCGGCACGGCGGAATAGACGTAGCCCTCCTCGATGAGGGGCCGCATGAACCGGAAGAAGAAGGTCAGCAGCAGCGTCCGGATATGGGCGCCGTCCACGTCGGCATCGGCCATGATGATGATCTTGTGGTACCGCAGCTTGTTCAGGTCGAACTCCTCCCCGATGCCGGCGCCCAGCGCCGTGATCACCGGCTGGAGTTTGTCGTTGCCGTATACCTTGTCGGCTCTGGCCTTCTCCACGTTCAGCATTTTGCCCCAAAGAGGGAGGATGGCCTGAAACCGGGAGTCACGGCCCTGGGTGGCGGAGCCGCCTGCGGAGTCGCCCTCCACGATATAAATTTCCGTCAGCTCCGGATTGTTCTCGTTGCAGTCCCGTAGCTTATCCGGCATGGCGGCGCCGCCCAGCGCCGTCTTGCGGCGGATGGACTCTCTGGCCTTGCGGGCGGCCTCTCTGGCCCGGTTGGCCGTCAGCGCCTTATCCAGAATGGTGCGGGCCACCACCGGATGCTCCTCCAGATACACCGACAGCTGGTCGGAGACAAGGCCGTCCACCAGCGTGCGGATATAGGCGTTGCCCAGCTTGGCCTTGGTCTGGCCCTCGAACTGGGCCTCCGTCAGCTTCACGGAGATCACGGCGGTGATGCCCTCCCGGACGTCCTCGCCGGAGACCTTGTCTCCCTCCTTGATCATGCCGTACTTGATGCCGTAGGCGTTGAGCACACGGGTCAAGGCCGCCTTGAAGCCCGTCTCGTGCATACCGCCCTCCGGGGTGTGGATGTCATTGGCAAAGGAGACCATGGTCTCGGCGTAGCTGTCGTTATACTGCATGGCGATCTCCGCCGTGGAGTCCCCCTTGGCACCGGCCATGTAGATGACCTCCTCGTGCAGCGGGGTCTTGTTGCGGTTGATCCAGGTGACGAACTCCCGGATGCCGCCCTCGTAGCACATGGTGTCCTCCTGCTCCTGTCCGGGGCGGCGGTCAGCGATGGAGATCCGCAGACCGGCGTTCAAAAACGCCTGCTCCCGCATCCGGGTGTGGAGGGTCTCGTAGTCGTACTCCAGCGTGTCGAACATCTCACCGTCGGGCTTGAAGCGGACGGTGGTGCCGGTGTGGTCGGTGTCACCGATGACGGTCATCTCCTGGGTGATGGCGCCACGGGAAAACTTCATCTGATAGATCTTCCCGCCCTTGTGGACCTCCACCTCCAGCCACTCGGAGAGGGCGTTGACCACGCTGGCGCCCACACCGTGAAGTCCGCCGGAGACCTTATAGCCTCCGCCGCCGAACTTGCCGCCGGCGTGCAGTACGGTATATACCACCTCCAGCGCCGGGCGGCCGGTCTGCTTCTGGATATCCACGGGGATACCACGTCCGTTATCGGTGACGGTGATGGTATTGCCCTCGTTGATGGTAACGGTGATATCCGTGCAGTAGCCCGCCAGCGCTTCATCGATGGCGTTGTCCACGATCTCATAGACCAGATGGTGCAATCCGGAGGCGGAGGTGGAGCCGATATACATACCGGGGCGCTTGCGCACCGCCTCCAGTCCCTCCAGCACCTGAATTTCCGAAGCGTCATACTCCGTGGTGACGGCGGTTACTTTTTCCAGTTCAGACATGGGTTCTTTCCTTTCCTTGCCCGCCGGTGACGGCAGGTTGATCGTTTTCCGTGCGCTTGTGAAGCGTCTGTGTGTTCAGCTGGGAGATATAGACCAGCTGCTTATGGTAAGGGTGGTCGCACACCAGAAATGACTTGGGGATATCGTCGCAGGCGTCCAGCACCACGCCGTCCTTCTCCGCCCGCTCCAGAAACTCTCTGGTCCGGGGGGACTGGGAGGTGATGTCCAGATCGAATACGCCGATGATGCGGCGGCGGCTGACCATGACGTTCTTGCCGATGTGCAGATAGCTCATGTCAGCACCTCCCCGCCACGGATATGGAACACCTTGCCGGAGAGCAGGGCGTCCAGCCGGTCGTTTTCGCAGCAGGTGATGAACACCTGCCCCCCGGCGATGCGGTTGAGGACATACTCCTGCCGCCGGGGGTCCAGCTCCGACAGCACGTCATCCAGCAGCATGATGGGGTATTCCCCCATGGTGTTTCTATGGATTTCCCGATCCGCCAGCTTCAGGGCCAGCGCCGCCGTGCGGACCTGTCCCTGTGAGCAGAACTGACGGGCGCTGCGGCCGTTGACCAGCACTTCCAGATCGTCCTTATGGGGGCCGGAGAGGCACAGCCGGGAGGCGATCTCTGCCTGCTCATGGCTCTTCTGATGCTCCATCAGGGCCGCAAACAGCTGCTCCTGCGGGAGGAAGGGGTCGTGAACGGTGCTGACCGTCTGATATCGCAGCTCCAGCTCCTCCCGCTGGCCGGAGCACTCATAGTGGGCCTGCGCCGCATACTCCGCCAGCGCCCGGCAGTAACGGGCCCGGTAGTGGATCAGCACCGCTCCCACCTGACACAGCCGCCGGTTGAAGTCCGGCAGGGTGGCCAGCAGCTGGGGGTAGTCGCCGCTGTCCCGGAGAATGCGGGTCTTATGCTCATAGAGCCGGTGGTATTCCGCCAGTGCCTCCCCGTACCGGGGCCGCAGCTGGCAGAGGGACAGATCCATGAACCGCCGGCGGGCGGCAGCCCCCTCCCGGATGAGCATCAGATCCTCCGGGGAGAAGAACACGGTGTGCAGCACGTCGGAGAGGGCGGCGTTGTTCTTGGCGGGAACGCCGTTGACGCTGGCCTTGCGGCGGCGGCCGCGGAACAGCTCCACCTCCGTGCGGAACTCCCGGTCCCGTGTAAACATCTGCCCCAGGATGCGGGCCTTGTCCCGGTCGAAGCCGATGAGCTCCCGGTCCGCTCTGGCCCGTGGCGACTTGCCGCAGGAGAGATAGACCATGGCCTCCAGCAGATTCGTCTTGCCCTGAGCATTCTCGCCGTAGATGACGTTGCAGCTGTGGTGGAAGGTCAGGGCCTGCCGGTCGTAGTTGCGGAAGCCCTCCAGCGTCAGGGCGTCAATCCGCATAGCGCACGCCGTAGTGCAGGCCCTCGGCCTCCACATCGTCGCCGGGGCGGATTTTCTTGCCCCGCTGGGTGCAGACCTCGCCATTGACCAGTACCTGGCCCTCCTGAATGAGGAGCTTGGCCTCGCCGCCGGTGGCGGTGACGGCCGCCAGCTTCAACAGGTCCTGAAGCTTGATGTATTCTGTGGTGATGGTGATGGTTTCCATAGGTGTCCTCCTGTGAGGTAATGAGGTGGGGGTTCTTTTTCCTCCGACGGGTGATCTTCTTTCAATAGACCCTTTTGCATAGGGAACGTGTCTCCGACGGCCCACTTTTCCCAGCAGTTTTTCTTTTGTGCCTCCGGCGGGTCACTTTCTGCCAATAGCGGCAGAAAGTACCCAAAGAGCGCCAGCAGAAACCCATGGTTTCTGCACTTCCTTTGGCGGGTGCAAGAGTTGCTGCCTAAGTCCTGCCGAAGCAGGGAATTGACGTATTTCTACTCACGCTGCCGCTGCATTGGGAGTTTGAAGGAACGTACTGTTCTACCGTGGGAAACGGATTGCCCCAGCGGTAAACGTAATATTTTCTTCGCCTGAGTGGGAGCGGCAGCGGGTCTGTTGCTGAGTCAATTCCCACTATGTCCCATAACGAACGAAACTCTTGAGAGTAAAGGAAGTCTTGAAACCATCGGTTTTAAGCGGCGTTTTTTGCATACTTTTTGCTGCTGTTGGCAAAAAGTATGCCGCCGGAGGCATAAAAAGCTACTGGAAAAACAGGCTGCCGGAGACGATCAAAACGCCCCGTTCAACAACTATCCGTATAATCCTCTCTCTATATTTCAGTTTGTTATCACGCCTTCAGCCTCACCGGCAGGACCATATAGAGAAAATTCTCCTCCCCTTCCACGGGGGTCATGATGCAGGGAGAGATGCCGGTGTTCAGCTCCATCTTCACCTTCTCCGCCGGGGCATAGCGCAGGGCGTCCATGAAGAAGCGGTTATTAAAGCCGATCTCCAGCCCCTGACCGTCGCCCTCCACGGGGCAGATGTCCTTAGCCTCGCCGTTACCGGTCTTGGCGGACAGGTACACCCGGCCGGCATCAAAGATGCAGTGGACGGGGCTTTTCAGTTTCTCACTGATGACCACGCTGACACGGTCCAGACTGTTGAGCATGGCCTTGGTATCCACCAGAATGGAGATGGGATTGTTTCGGGGGATGGCGTTGCGGTAATCCAGAAATTCGCCCTCCAGACGGCGGCAGATCAGCTGGGTGGAGCCGGTCTCGAACATCAGATGGCGCTTGCCCTGAATGATGGTCATGAGATCGTCGCTGTCCTCGCAGATCTTCTCCACCTCGTTGAGGGCGGAGCCGGGGGCCACGAACCGGAAGGCGCCGCCGTCGATGCGCTCCAGCGGCTCCCGCCGCAGAGCCAGACGGAAGCCGTCTACGGACACCATGGTCAGGCCCTGCTCGTTGATCTCAAAGAGGGAGCCGGTGTGGATGGGACGGGTCTCGTTGGTGGAGACGGCGAAGCTGGTCTGGTTGATCATGGCCTTCAGGGTCCCCTGCTGGATGGCCACAGAGTACTCGTCGTCCACCTCCGGCAGCTCCGGGTAGTCCTCGGCGGACAGGCCCATGATCTCGAAGCTGGCGTCGCCGCAGGTCAGGCGCACCATATATTTCTCATCCGCCGCAAACACCACCAGATCGTCCGGCAGCTTCCGGATGATCTCACCGAACAGGCGGGCGTTGAGGACGATGCGGCCCTCCTCGTGGACCTCGGCCTCAAAGGCGGTGCGGATACCGGTCTGCATATTGTAGCCCGACATGGTCAGCCGGTCGCTGCCCTCCACCAAAATGCCCTCCAGTGCGGGGATAGAGCTTTTGGCGGCCACGGCACGGGACACGGTATTGACGGCACTTTGCAGCAGCGCTTTTTCGCAGGAGAAACGGAGCATATTCTTCTTCCTTTCTTGTCGAACGATTTTTGTCATGCTTCTCAGAAAGAGAACATAAACTAATCTTTTATTCAGTAACAGCCGCAGTAGAGAATTTTCTTGTGGAAAACCGCCGCAAACCCTTGCTGCGACACGGTTTGTTCTCCACCGCTGTTTGTGGACGTACCCTCCCCTTTTTCCACAGGGAACGACGGTATTTTCTTATCCCCAGCTTGTCCCTGTGGAATCGATCTGCCGGGCGTTGACCTCGTTGCGGCCCCGGCGCTGGCCACGGAGCACATCCTCCTCCACGCTGAAATACTTGCAGATATAGCTGATGATCACCGACGGTGAGGGGATGTACTCGTTGCTCTTTTGCAGCATATCCCGTACGGCCCGGCCCACGGACTGTTCATCTACCTGATCCCCCAGCAGGTCCCGGTAGGCCAGCAGCTTATTCAGGGTCCCCTCGATCTGCCGCACGTTGGCAGTGACGTTTTCGGCAATGTAGCCGTAGATCTCGTCGGGGAGCTTTACCCCCAGCATGGCGGCCTTGTTCTTGATGATGGCCAGTCTCGTCTCGAAGTCGGGAGGGGCCACATCCACCATAAGGCCCGACACGAAGCGGCTTTGCAGCCGGTCCTCCAGCTGGGTCATCTCACGGGGCGGACGGTCGGAGGTCAGCACGATCTGCCGCCCGGATTCGTACAGGGTGTTGAAGGTGTGGAAGAACTCCTCCTGGGTCTGTTTCTTGCCGGCGATCTGATGGGCGATGGCGTAGAGCAGATGGGTCTTGCCCAGTCCGGAGTCGCCGTAGATGAACAGAGGGTTGAAGTTTTCCGCCGGTTTATCCGCCACGGCCCGTGCCGCCGCATAGGCCAGCTTGTTCTGCGGCCCCACCACATACGTCTCGAAGGTGAAGGCGTCGGAATCCAGCAGGGAGCCGGGCTGATCCGGGGCCACACCGTGATAGGCAGCCAGCTGCTCGTCGTTGAGGATCTTCACCTCCAGATCGGAGGAGAAGATGTCCTTCAGCGCCGCCTTGATGTGCTTCATGAAACGGGTCTCGATGGTGCTTTTTTTGAAGGAGTTGCTGCAATGCAGCACGAAGGCGGAGTCCTCCATGGTGACCACGTCTACCTCGTCGAACCATGTGCGGATGGTGGTCTCGCTGAGCTGCTCCTGTAATCGGCTTAGTACGCTCTGCCATACGTCAGAAATGGAATTCAATGAAAGCGCCCCTTTCCCCTGATGGATCTCTATCTCTGTATTTGAAAAAAATTTATCCGAGAATAGTATAGCAGAAACCCCCGGAAAAGTCTACACTTATTCTAATATAAGCTGCAAAAAATGACGCACCGGAAGGCACAAGATGTAGGGAGAAAAACCGGAGGAAAACCACCAGATTTTAGGCTTTTGCCGAAAAAACACACCGCTTTTCATAAGAACCCGCTCTTTTCCCCTTCAGATTTTTGTTGACAGGCGGAAAAAGCTCATGTATAATGACAAATGCGCTTATTTTAAGCGCCTGACGAATGTCAACTGCGGCCGTGGGAGAATGCTTCCCACCCGCCGTCGAGTATGTGCGGCAGAGGCTTTTTCTGCCGCCTGATCTTACAAAGATGGAGGTGTCATGCAATGTTCCGTACCTATCAGCCCAAGAAGCGTCAGCGCTCCAAGGGAGCACGGCTTCCGCAAGAGAATGGCCACCCGCAACGGCCGTAAGGTGCTGGCTCGCCGCCGTGCCAAGGGCCGTGCTCGCCTGACCCATTGAGGTCACGGAAAGTGCATCGGTCATAGATAATCAAACAGGGACGGTGGATGGGAAAAACCGCCGTCCCTATTGGTCTATGTAATTCAGATTGGTAAAAGAGGACGCTATGAAGGCAGCCGTCACGGTAAAAGAAAATTATGAGTTCCGCCGTATCTACCGCAAGGGGAAGAGTCTGGTGTCGCCGCAGATGGTGCTGTACTGGCAGAAAAACCGTCAGGGACAGTCCCGTCTGGGGGTCACCGTCAGCACCAAGCTGGGCCACGCCGTGGTCCGCAATCGGGTGCGCCGCCGCTTCCGGGAGCTGTACCGGCTCCACAAGCCGGAGATGCAGCCGGGCTACGACGTGATTTTAGTGGCCCGTGGGCGGGCCGTCCGCAGCACCTATCAGCAGCTGGACGAGACGTATCTCCATCTGCTGCGGCAGGCGGGCCTTGTGCCGGAGGAGACGGCATGAAGCGGGCGCTTTTGAAGCTGTTCCGGTTCTACCAGACCTCCGTCTCCCCTCTTTTTCCGCCCCGGTGCCGCTATATCCCCACCTGCTCGGAGTATGCCGTGGAGGCGGTGGAGAAATACGGCGCCGCCAAGGGCGGCCTTCTGGCCCTGCGCCGTCTGATGCGATGCCATCCTTTCCACAAGGGCGGGTATGACCCTGTCCCCTGACGCAACAGCCTCGTTTTTCCCATCCCATTATAAAACGGAGGTATCTACCCCATGTTTGCACAAATCGGCTATTACATCTGCGTGCCGTTTGCGTGGCTGACCCGGCTGTTTTACAGTCTCACCGGGTCCTACGGTCTGGCTCTGATCCTCTTCACTCTGGTGGTGAAGCTGGTGATCCTGCCCTTCCAGCTCAAGAGCAAGAAGAGTATGCTCCGGATGAACCGGATGCAGGGCAAGGTGAAGGATATCCAGACCCGCTTCGCCAACAATCGGGAGCGCCAGCAGCAGGAGATGGCGGAACTGTACGCCCGTGAGGGCGTGAACCCCATGTCCGGCTGCCTGTGGTCCTTCATCCCCTTCCCCATCCTGATCGCCCTGTACGCCATTATCCGTACCCCCCTGCGGTACTTCATGAGCCTGTCCACCTCCGTCATCGAGGAGATCGGCACGCTGGCAGGTACGCTGGGCTATGAGGCCAGCAACAACACCTATGACCAGATCTATCTGGCCAAGTTCATCCATGAGCACTGGGAGAGCTTCGCCGGGAAGTTCGATGGTCTGGTGGACCTGAACTACAGCTTCCTTGGGATGGATCTGGCGTCTCAGCCCTCCACGCTGCTGAGCCAGTTCCCCGGCGGCGGCTGGCCCGTGTGGGGCATCCTGCTGCTGCCTGTGATCTCGGTGGCGGCCCAGCTGGTGATGAGCATCATCACCATGCGCACCAACAGCACCGAGGGCGCAGGCTCCGCCAAGACCATGATGTACCTGATGCCCCTGATGACCCTGTGGATGGGCTATATGCTGCCCGCCGCACTGTGCATCTACTGGATCTCCAACACCGTGTTCTCCCTGATCCAGGAGGTGGCTCTCAACAAGTACTTCAATAAGATCCTGGATCGTGAGGAGACCGAGAAGGAAAAGGCCGCCCGTGAAAAGCGCTACGCCAAGTACCAGAAGCAGAAGGAACTCATGGCCCAGCAGCAGATGAACGGCGGTGGCCGCAATGACCGTAAGCCCCAGCCCAAGAAGAAAAAGCAGGGCGGCGAGGAAAAGCACAGCGGCACCAATGAAAACGGACGTGTGGGCCAGCGGCCTTATGCACGTGGCCGTGCCTATGATGAAAAGCACTACGAATAAGGAGTTTTGTCTATGAGCTATATCGAAGTAACGGGCAAGACCGAGGAGGAAGCTGTCCGTAAGGCGCTGACCCAGTTGGGTCTGGAGCGGGACGACGTGTCTCTGGAAATCTTGGAGCGTGCCAAGAGCGGCTTTCTGGGCATCGGCGGTTCGCCCGCCCGTATCCGTGTGACCTACGGCACCGACGAGCCGGAGGAGAAGAAGGCCGAGCCCACCAAAAAGGTGGAAAAGAAGCCGGAACCCAAGGCAGAGGTGAAAAAGCCGGAAGTGCGGCCCGAACCTAAGAAGCAGGAGGCTAAAAAGCCGGAGACGAGGCCGGTGGAGAAGGCTCCGGAGCAGAAGACTGTGACAGTCGGGACCTGCGACGACGACAACGCCCGCCGTATCCGGGAGTTCCTGGAGGGTCTGCTGCAGCACATGAACAGCCCCGCTCAGGTGAATGTGGCGCTGGAGGAGAAGGGCCGGTATCAGGTGACGCTGGAGGGCGAGAAGCTGGGCCAACTCATCGGTCGCCGTGGCGAGACGCTGGACGCCATCCAGCAGCTGACCAACTACGCCGTGAACTCCGGAGCGGATAAGCGCATCCGGGTCCACGTGGACGCCGAGAACTATCGGGCCAAGCGGGAGCAGAGTCTGGAGTCTCTGGCCCGGAAGGTGTCCGGTAAGGTCACCAAGTATCGCCGCAGCGTGACGCTGGAGCCCATGAACGCCTATGAGCGCCATGTGATCCATGCCGCCCTGCAGGACGAGCCGGGTGTCACCACCTACTCCATCGGCAGCGAACCCAACCGCCGTGTGGTGGTGAGCTACGACCGGGAGAAGCGCCAGTAAGGCAGCGCTGTTCCATAGGAAATATGCCCCCGCCCCTACATAGGGGCGGGGGTGTTTTTGCTTTCGGGAGGGGGGATCCGTACTTCCTGATGGGAGACGTATCATTTTCTCCCTCCGCCAGAAAGCGATCCGTCGGAGGCATCAGGTAAAAACGCAAAAAGAGTTCCCCATGCTCTGCATGGGGAACTCTTTATACACAGAATTGGCTGATCCGTTCCGGAGAATTACTGGATCTTCTCCCCGGCGGCCTCCTTGGCCCGGATCTCCTTCATGGCATCCTTGTGAGACAGGTTCCAGCGGCCCTTCTCGTCGATCTCCATGAACTTGACCCACATCATGTCGCCCACCTTGCAGGCGTCCTCCACCTTCTCGATGCGCTTGTCGGCCAGCTTGGAGATATGCACCAGACCGTCCTTGCCGGGAGCGATCTCCACGAAGGCACCGAAGGTCATCAGGCGCACAACACGGCCGTAGTACAGCTTGCCCACCTCCGGTACAAAGACGATGTCATCGATGCACTTCTTGGCGATGGCGCAGCTCTCGGCGTCGGGAGAGGCAATGTGGATGGTGCCGTCGTCGTCGATGTCGATCTTGGCGCCGGACTCGGCCACGATCTTCTGAATGACGCTGCCGCCCTTGCCGATGACCTCACGGATGCGGTCGGGATCGATGTGCATGGTGATCATCTTGGGGGCGTACTTGCTGACCTCAGGCCGGGGCTCGGCAATGCAGGGCAGCATGATCTGATCCAGGATCTGGCACCGGGCATCGTAGGTGATGTCCAGAGCGTTGCGGATGATCTCCATGGTCAGGCCGTCGTTCTTCAGGTCCATCTGAATGGCGGTGATGCCCTTCTTGGTGCCGGCGACCTTGAAGTCCATCTCACCGTGGAAGTCCTCCACGCCCTGAATGTCGATGAAAGTGGTGAAGGAGCCGTCGTCGTCCTGGATCAGGCCGCAGGAAATGCCGGCCACAGGGGCGGAGATGGGCACACCGGCATCCATCAGAGCCAGCGTAGAGCCGCAGATGGAGCCCTGAGAGGTGGAGCCGTTGGAGGACACCACCTCAGACACCACACGGATGGCATAGGGGAACTCCTCCACCGGGGGGATCACAGGCAGCAGGGCCCGTTCCGCCAGAGCGCCGTGGCCGATCTCACGACGGCCGGGGCTGCGGGCGGGCTTGGCCTCGCCCACGGAGTAGCCGGGGAAGTTGTAGTGGTGCATATACCGCTTCTCCGTCTCCTCCCAGATGGTATCCAGCTTCGGGGCAGCACGCCCACCTCGGCGGACAGGGGACGAATTTCGTTCTTCTGGCGGCCATCCACACGGTGGCCCTCCAGCAGCCATGCTTTGACGATCTTCTTCTGGAACTTGTAGGTGAACTCCTCCAGATACTGATCCATATCCGGATACTCCTCCAGATACTTCTCGTGCCAGTGCTGGATCATCTCATTCCAGCGGGCCTCACGGACGTTCTTGTCGTCGGTGTCCATGGCAGCCTTGGCCCGGTAGCGTGGGTGCGGTTGGCCTCGATGATAGAGGTCTTCTGATCCTTCTGCATCATAGTTGTGTTTCCACCTTTCTTTTAGTTGGCCCGCAGCCTGAGTGCCGGGACGGGTGAAGCGTCCACGGGACTAAGAGCAGGGGCAAGTCCATACGCATCGCAGCGTACTCTGATAAAATACCATAAAATCCTCCGGATGTAAAGAATAAATTCCGAAAAACCGTGGGAAAATCAAAAAATTTTCCGCTGTGGAGGGGACTTTTGCCTCCGACGGCCCACTTTTCCAGCTGTTGGGAAAAGTGGGCCGTCGGAGAAATAAAGAAAAAGCTGCTGGGAACAGCCACCCGCCGGAGACAAGAGATCCCTTCCGGAAAGGATCAAACCGCCGTCACTTCAGTTCGATAGCCCCCACGGGGCAGCTGTCCGCCGCCTCCTGCGCCGCCGCCAGATACTCCTGCGGTACCGGCTCTGTGATGGCCTGTGCCGACTCCCCCGGCAGGATGCTGAACACCTCCGGGCATACGCCGGGACACAGCCCGCACTGGATACAGGTCTCCCGATGGACATATGCGTGCATATTTCTCCCTCCCTTCGCCAAGCAGATCGGGGATATTATGCCCGCAAACCGTGGAAATTAGTAGGATTTTACGCAGTTCCCTATTGACACGGGGGTGGTTTCATGCTAACCTAAGTGTACTAACATGAATAGTACACGAGGAAGGAGTGTGCGCTATTGATCCGTCTGGATTATCGGGACGCCCGTCCCATTTATGAACAGGTGAAGGACGGCCTGCGGCGGCTGATGGTCACCGGCGTGCTGGCGCCGGGGGAAAAGCTGCCGTCGGTTCGGAGCCTTGCCATGGATCTGGCCATCAACCCCAACACCATCCAACGGGCCTATGCCCAGCTGGAGATGGAGGGCTACGTCTACTCCGTGGCAGGCCGGGGTACCTTCGTGGCGGAGGGACAGGAGCAGAATCTGGTCCGCCGCCGGGAGGTGGAGGACAAGGTGCGTCCTCTGCTACAGGAGCTGCGGGAGCTGGGCATGACGGAGGGCGAGTGGATCGCCCTGTGGAGAGGAGGAAACGAGAATGCTTGAGGCAAAAGAGGTGGTCAAGAGCTTTGACGGCTTCCGGGCACTGGACAGCGCCACCCTCACCGTACCCAAGGGGACGGTATATGGGCTGGTTGGCCCCAACGGCGCCGGAAAGTCCACCATCATCCGCCACTTTACCGGCGTATACCGCCCCGACAGCGGCCAACTGCTGCTGGAGGGCGCTCCCATTTGGGAGAACACCGACGCCAAGCGGCGCATGGTGGTGATCCCCGATGACTGGTACTATTTCCCGCAGGCGTCCATTGCCGAGATGGCGAAGCTGTACGCCGGGGCGTACCCCTCCTTTTCCTGGGAGCGATACGAGAAGATGAAGCAGGTGTTCCCCCTGAATGACCGCCAGATGCTGCGGCGCATGAGCAAGGGGATGCAGAAGCAGGCGGCCTTCTGGCTGACCATGTGCTGTATGCCGGAGTACCTCATTCTGGATGAGCCGGTGGACGGTCTGGACCCGGTGATGCGGCGGCAGGTGTGGTCCCTGCTGCTGGGGGACGTGGCGGAGCGTGGTACCACGGTGCTGGTATCCAGCCATAACCTGCGGGAGCTGGAGGATGTCTGCGACCATGTGGGCATCATGAATCAGGGTAAGGTGCTGCTGGAGCGGAGCCTGTCGGAGCTGCAGGATACCACGGTGAAGCTGCAGGTGGTGTACCCCGGCGAGGAGCCCCGCCTGCCGGCAGAGCTGCATATCCTGCCGGCAGAGCTGCATATCCTGCACCACTCCGCCGTGGGCCGGGTGCATACCTACATCCTCCGGGGCGACCGGGAGAGTATCCTGAACCGGATGCAGATCACCGCTCCCCTGCTGCTGGAGGCCATTCCACTGACGCTGGAGGAGATCTTTATCTATGAGCTGGGAGGTGCTGACTATGCGGTCCGTGACATCGTTCTTTAATCCGGCACTGGCCCGCAGCGATCTGCGCCGCCACTGGCCCATTCTGTTTCTGTATACCGCCATCTGGCTGGTGGCGCTGCCGGTGCAGCTGTATCTGCGGCACATAGCCGAGGGCGCAAGCTACGGGACCCGGACGGTTTCGGAGGTGTGCCAGGGTACCTACAGCATGGGTGTCATCATGGCCTTTTTGTTCGGCGGTGTGCTGGCCATGGCCCTGTATTCCTACCTGATGAACGGCCGGTCCGTGGGATTGATACACAGCCTGCCCCTGAAGCGGCAGACCCTGTTTTTCACCCAGCTGCTGACGGGCTTTGCCATGCTCACCGCCGGGAATCTGCTGGTGGTACTGGTGAGCCTGCTGGTGTGCGGCGAGCCGGGTCCGCTGCTGGTATGGCTGGCGGTAGTGACGCTGGCGGAGATCTTCTTTCTGGCTCTTGGCACGCTGTGCGCCATGCTCACCGGCTGGCTGCTGGCGGTGCCTGTGCTGTATGTGGGGATAAACTTTCTGGTGATGGTAGTCATGCAGCTGATCCACTGGCTGGCTGAGCTGTTCATCTTCGGCTATCAGGGGGATGGCTTCGGCAGCTTCACCCTGTGGTGTACTCCGGTGGTGCAGCTGGTCCGCCGGCTGACGGATCCTCAGGGCGTCGTCGCTGAGTATGTGGGCTATCCCGTCGTCAGCGCTGATGTGAGCCCGCTGGAAAACGGCGGCTGGCAGGCACTGGGGATCTATGCCGCCGTTGCGGTGGCGATCATTGCGCTGGCCTGCCTGCTGTGTATCCGGCGGCGCAGCGAGCTCTCCGGCGATGTGGCGGCCTTCCCGTGGATGCGGCCGGTGCTGCGCTACGGCGTGGGCTGCATAGGCGGTCTGGCGCTGGGCATGATCCTGTATAGCGTGACTTTCGGTCTGGCCCGTTCCAATGATATCCGGGCCTACCTGCCGGGAATGCTGCTGTGCGTGGTGCTGATGACGCTGGTGTGCAGCTTCGGAATGTCCATGCTGCTGGGGAAATCCCTGAAAATTTTCCGCCGCACCTGGAAGGGTACGGTGCTGCTGGCGGCGCTGCTGGCAGCGGTGTGCGTGTGCGTGCGGATGGATGTGGCCGGTGTGGAGCGCCGGGTGCCAAAGACCGACGAGATCGAGAGTGTCACCGCTCAGTGCAGAAACATTCAGCCCTTTACGGCCACCTCCGGGGATACCGAGACCATCGAGGCCATCCGGGCCATCCACCGGGCCATACTGGAGCAGGTGGAGGACGGCGACGTCGATCTGGACGGCACGCCGCTTATAGAGGACGGCCAGTACATCTGGATCCGCCTGAAGTATACCCTCACCGACGGTTCCACGCTGGAGCGGGGCTATAACGTGCCGGTGCGGCGGGCTTCCGCCCTCTATACGGCCATCAACCGCATGATGTCCACGCCGCTGGCGCGGCAGGAGCTGGTGATCTCCGGCACGGCGGATGCGGATTCCGCTCCGCTGGGCGGCAGCATCTACTCCGTGGATACCGGCGACGTCCGGAACCTCACAGCGGTGGAGGCCCAGATGCTGTATCAGGCGGCTCAGCAGGACGTGGCCCAGGGCCGGGTGATCAGCGACATCCTGTCGGATACCGGCTACAGCCCCCTGCAGGTGGACATCACCGGCAGCGACTGGGATTGTGTGCTGAATCTGGACAATTTCACCGACGATGCCCACACGCTGGAGCTGGTGAACCGCTTCCTGAACGACGGCGACGGAGAGAGCGGCGAATAAGCCTTTGGATCGTGAACGCACCCCTGCCGGCAGCGGCAGGGGTGCGTTTTTCGGAGCCACATTAAAACAACTTATGTTGCTTATTAGAAAATTGCATTTTACTTATTGTGTTTTAGGCGTATAATAAGAATGTAGTGCAATGGTACGACCGAACGAATCCAATACAAAGGAGTTTTTCATATGAGCAGAACAGGTGGCACAGAAGATCCGGGAAAAGGACGCCTCCGTCAGTCTGGTGGGCAACATGGTGTCCGAGGGGACAACGCCCCGGCATCTGACGGATCTTATCGGCTCCCTGTGCGACCTGACCAGCGGCTCCGGCGACAAGGGTACCCCTGTCATCTATATTCAGGGCTACTTCGATAACTATACCAACGAATAAGCGCAGGATATCAAAGCAGGCCACGGAAGAAGCTCTTCCGTGGCCTGCTTTTTTCAACAGCTTCATGTTGCTGTCTCCGACGGCCCACTTTTCCAGCTGCTGAGAAAAGCGGGCCGTCGGAGACACGTTCCTTATGCAATAGGGCCTATTGGCAGAAAATCACCCGCCGGAGGGAAAAACCCAAATACACCCGCCCCACCAAACAAAAGGGAGCGCTGCGGCATTGCCGCAGCGCTCCTTTTTCACTTTATCTTGTGAACCGATCAGATTACTTGTCGTACATCTCAATGAGCTTCAGCAGATGCTCATAGCGGTTCTTGGCCTCCTCCTCGTTCCGGGCAAACAGTGCCTCGGCACGATCGGGGAACTCACGGGTCAGACGACTGTAACGGGCCTCGTTCATCAGGAACTCCTGATAGCCGCCGGCGGGCGCCTTGGAATCCATGGAGAAGCGCTGGCCTGCCGGAGCAGCAGGATTGAAGCGGAACAGGTTCCAATAGCCGCAGTCCACGGCACGCTTCATTTCCTTCTGGCAGTTCATCATGCCGCCCTTGATGCTGTGCATCTCGCAGGGGCTGTAGCCGATGATCAGGGACGGGCCGTGATAGGCCTCGGCCTCGGTGATGGCCTTGATGGTCTGAGCGGGATTAGCACCCATAGCCACCTGAGCCACGTACACGTAGCCGTACTGCATGGCGATCTCGGCAAGGCTCTTCTTCTTGACCTCCTTACCGGCTGCGGCGAACTGGGCCACCTGACCGATGTTGGAGGCCTTGGAGGCCTGTCCGCCGGTGTTGGAGTACACCTCGGTATCGAACACGAAGATGTTCACATCCTGCTTGGAGGCGATGACGTGGTCCAGACCGCCGTAGCCGATGTCGTAGGCCCAGCCGTCGCCGCCGAAGATCCACATGGACTTCTTGGCCAGATACTCCTTCTTGCTCAGCAGGTCAGCGGCGATGGTGCAGGCCGCACAGTCGCAGAACAGAGCGCCCTTAGCCTTCAGCTCGGCAGCGTGCTCAGCGAACTGAGGCACAGCGGCCAGCTCCTCTACGGTGCAGATGCTGTCCTCCAGAGCCTTGACGAAGGCCTTGGCGGGCTCTGCATTGGCCTCGCCGTCCTCCATGGTGTCCAGCCATGCCTGAGCGGCGGCCTTCAGCTCGGGACGAGCCCACTCCACGGCGATCAGCTGGCGGGTCTCCTCGGCCAGATCCTGACGGATCTTGTTCTGGCCGATGTACATACCCAGACCGTGCTCGGCGTTATCCTCAAACAGGGAGTTGCACCATGCGGGGCCGTGGCCCTCCTTGTTGGCGCAGTAGGGAGAGGTAGCCGCAGGACCGCCCCAGATGGAGGAGCAGCCGGTGGCGTTGGAGATATACATATGGTCACCGAACAGCTGGGTGACGAGACGGGCATAGCTGGTCTCGGCACAGCCGGCGCAGGAGCCGGAGAACTCCAGCATGGGCTGCTTGAACTGGCTGCCCTTGACGGTGTTGTCCTGCATCTCGGCCTTGGGAGCGACCTCGGCCACGCAGTAGTTGAACACATCCTGCTGCGCAAGCTCACCCTCCTGAGGAACCATAGACAGGGCGTTCACCGGGCAGACGCCGATGCAGACGCCGCAGCCCATGCAGTCCAGAGGACTGATGGCCATGGTGAACTGATAGGTACCCTTGCCCTTGCCGGCCTTCACATCCACGATCTTGGCGGCCTCCGGGGCGTTCTTGGCCTCCTCGGCAGTCAGAGCGAAGGGACGGATGGTGGCGTGGGGGCAGACATAGGCGCACTGGTTGCACTGGATGCACTTGTTGGCGTCCCAGGTGGGGACGGACACGGCCACGCCACGCTTCTCGTAAGCGGAGGCGCCCAACTCGAACTGACCGTCCACGTGCTCGGAGAAGGCAGAGACGGGCAGGCTGTCGCCGTCCATCTTGCCCACAGGCTCCAGGATCTCCTTGACCATCTTCACCAGCTCCGGCTTACCCTTCAGCTCACGGGTATCCGGCTCGTCCACGGCGTCGGCCCACTCGGCGGGCACGTCGATCTTCTTATAGGCGGTGGCGCCCAGGTCGATGGCCTTGTAGTTCATATCCACCACGTCCTGACCCTTCTTCAGGTAGGAGGCCTTGGCCTTCTCCTTCATGAAGCGGATGGCATCCTCCTCCGGCAGCACCTTGGCCAGAGAGAAGAAAGCGGACTGCAGGATGGTGTTGTTGCGCTTGCCCATACCGATCTCGATGGCCAGATCAATGGCGTTGATGGTATACAGCTGGATGTTGTTGCGGGCGATGTAGCGCTTGGCGTCGGCCTTCAGGTGGTGGTTCAGCTCCTCGAAATCCCACTGGCAGTTGATCATGAACACGCCGCCGGGCTTGACGTCGTTGACCATCTTATAGCCCTTGGTGATGTAGGAGGGGTTGTGGCAGGCCACAAAGTCGGCCTTATTGATATAGTACGGAGAGCGGATGGGGTGATCGCCGAAGCGCAGATGGCTGATGGTCACGCCGCCGGTCTTTTTGGAGTCATACTGGAAGTAGGCCTGCACGTACTTGTCGGTGTGGTCGCCGATGATCTTGATGGAGTTCTTGTTGGCGCCCACGGTACCGTCACCGCCCAGACCCCAGAACTTGCACTCGATGGTGCCGGGGGCGGCGGTGTTGGGACAGTTCTTGTCCTCCGGCAGGGACAGGTTGGTCACGTCGTCCACGATGCCGATGGTGAACTGGCGCTTCATCTCGTCACGCTTCAGCTCCTCATACACGGCGAACACGGAGGCGGGAGGCGTATCCTTGCTGCCCAGACCGTAGCGGCCGCCGATGACCTGCACGTCGTTCTTGCCGGCGTTGGCCAGAGCGGTGACTACATCCTGATACAGGGGCTCGCCCATAGCGCCGGGCTCCTTGGTGCGGTCCAGAACGGCCACACGCTTGGCGGTGGCGGGAATGGCGGCCACCAGCTTTTCCGGGGCGAAGGGACGGAACAGACGGACCTTCACCAGACCCACCTTCTCGCCGTGGGCGTTCAGGTAGTCGATGACCTCCTCCGCCACGTCGCAGATGGAGCCCATGGCCACGATGACCCGGTCGGCGTCGGGTGCGCCGTAGTAGTTGAACAGCTGGTAGTCGGTACCCAGCTTGGCATTGATCTTGTCCATGTACTTCTCCACCACGGTGGGCAGAGCGGCATAGTACTTGTTGCAGGCCTCACGGTGCTGGAAGAAGATATCTCCGTTCTCGTGGCTGCCCCGCATATGGGGATGCTCCGGGTTCAGGGCGTGAGCACGGAACTCCTTCACGGCGTCCATGTCGCACATATCCTTCAGATCCTCGTAATCCCACACGGCAATCTTCTGGATCTCGTGGCTGGTGCGGAAGCCGTCGAAGAAGTTGATGAAGGGGACCTTGCCCTCCAGAGCGGCCAGATGGGCCACGGGAGACAGATCCATGACCTCCTGCACGTTGCCCTCGCACAGCATGGCAAAACCGGTCTGGCGGCAGGCCATGACGTCGGAGTGGTCACCGAAGATGTTCAGCGCCTGGGTGGACACAGTACGGGCGGAGACGTGGAACACGGCGGGCAGCTGCTCGGCTGCGATCTTGTACATATTGGGGATCATCAGCAGCAGACCCTGAGAGGCGGTGTAGGTGGTGGTCAGCGCACCTGCGCCCAGAGAGCCGTGAACTGCACCGGCGGCGCCGGCTTCAGACGCCGGCTTCAGACTGCATCTCCACCACCTTGACCTTCGTGCCGAAGATGTTCTTCAGGCCGTTAGCGGACCACTGGTCCACGAAGTCCGCCATAGGGGACGACGGGGTGATGGGGTAGATGGCTGCAACCTCAGAGAACGCATAGGAAACGTGCGCCGCTGCGTTGTTGCCATCCATGGATTTCATTTTTCTTTCCATAAATGAACCTCCTTTTTTTGTCAACGTGTTACCGTTTTTTAAGAGAGACCAAACATACCATACATTGTGATTGTAGCACAGTCTTTCCGGGATGTAAATGTCAAAAATGAAAAATTTCCTCGAAATAACACTTTTTTTTCATGGTGCGTGAAAATTATCACGGTGGTTCAGACATTTTTCCGGAAATCTCTCCGCCGGAGAGCGATAAAGGGTTTCCTGCCGGAGAAAACTGTGATAAAATAAAGAGAAAACTGCGGAACTTCCGGGAAAGGGTGACGGAGCAATGGTGGTGTCGGTGCGCTCGTTGGGGCTGTCGGGCATCAGCGGATATGAGGTAACGGTGGAGTGCTTCCTGTCGGGAGGACTTCCGGCCTTCGATGTGGTGGGTCTGCCGGATGCCGCCGTGCGGGAATCCCGTGAGCGGGTCCGGGCGGCGGTCAAGACCTGCGGCGCCCGGTTCCCCGTCAGCCGCATCACGGTGAATCTGGCCCCGGCGGGCCAGCGGAAGGAGGGGACGGTCTACGATCTGCCCATCCTGCTGGGGCTGCTGACGGCCTCGGAGGAGCTGCCGCCCCTGCCGGAGGACGCCGCCTTTCTGGGGGAGCTGAGCCTCACCGGCGCCCTGCGCCCGGTGGCGGGGGTGCTGCCCATGGCCCTGTGCGCCGCCCGGTGCGGCATCCGCAAGCTCTATGTCCCGGCCCGGAACGCCGCCGAGGCCACGCTGGCCGACGGTGTCACCGTGTACCCGGTGGAAAATGTTGCCCAGCTGCTGGAGCACCTCCGGGGCGAGACGCCCATCCCGCCGGCGGAGCGGTGGCAGCCCACCGGCGAGACGCTGCCCATGCCGGACTTCTCCGAGGTCATGGGACAGGAGAACGTGAAGCGTGCGCTGGAGATCGCCGCCGCCGGAGGACACAATGTGCTGCTGGTGGGTTCCCCCGGCTCCGGCAAGTCCATGCTGGCCCGGCGGCTGCCCTCCATTCTGCCGGATATGACCCGGCAGGAGTCCCTCCAGACCACGGAAATCTACTCCGTGGCGGGGCTGACGGAGCCCAGCCACCCGCTGGTGACCCATCGTCCCTTCCGCAGCCCCCATCATACCGCCTCCCCGGTGTCCCTGTCCGGCGGCGGCACGGTACCCCGGCCGGGGGAGATCTCTCTGGCCCACAACGGGATCCTGTTTCTGGATGAGCTGCCGGAGTTTGACAAGGCGGCGCTGGAGACCCTGCGCCAGCCCCTGGAGGACGGCGTGGTGACCATCACCCGTGCCTCCGGCTCCCTGACCCTGCCCAGCCGGTTCATGCTGGTGTGCGCCATGAATCCCTGCCGCTGCGGCTGGTTCGGCCATCCCTCCGGCCGCTGCACCTGCACGGACAGTCAGGTGCAAAGCTACCTGCGCCGTATCTCCGGCCCCCTGCTGGACCGCATCGATATGCACGTGGAGGTGCCGTCGGTGGAGTATGAGGCCATGCGCCGCAAGGAGCAGCCGGAGAGCTCTCAGCAGGTCCGCAGCCGGGTCAACGCCGCCCGACAGGTGCAGCAGCGGCGCTATGAGGGCACCGGCGTCACCTGCAATGCCTATATGACCCCTGCCATGATCGGGCAGTATTGTCAGCTGGATACCGCCGGGGAGAAGCTGATGCAGGGGGCCTTTGACCGGCTGGGCCTGACAGGCCGCAGCCACGACCGCATCCTCCGCATGGCCCGCACCATCGCCGATCTGGAGGGCGAGGAGCAGATCCTCCCGGCCCATCTGGCGGAGGCCATCCAGTACCGCAGCAGCGCCATGCTGAAGTGATACCGCTTACCTGTTATGGATAACCTGAAGATACAAGGAGAAACACCTATGAATGAGATCATTCTGTGCAAGCTGGGCGAGGTGGTCCTGAAGGGCCTGAATCGCCGCAGCTTTGAGATGAAGCTTATGAGCAACATCCGCCGCCGTACCGCCCGCTTCGGCAAGTTCCGCATCTACTCCAAGCAGAGTACCATCTATGTGGAGCCGGCGGAGGAGACCTGCGATCTGTCCGGGGCCTATGCCGCCTGCAAGCAGGTGTTCGGCATCATCGCCATTGCACGGGCCGTTCCCTGCCCCAAGGAGAAGGAGGCCATTCTGGCCACCGCCAAGACGTATCTGGGGGAGGCCCTGACGGCGGCCCGCAGCTTCAAGGTGGAGAGCAAGCGTGCCGACAAGTCCTTCCCCATGAGCTCTATTCAGCTGAGCCAGTGGGTGGGCGGCGAGCTCCACGAGGCCTATCCCCACCTGAAGGTGGATGTACACCATCCGGAGTTGACGGTGTATGTGGAGGTGCGGGAGGATGCCGCCTACGTCCACGCCCCCGCCGAGCCCGCTGCCGGCGGTCTGCCCATCGGCATGGGCGGCCGGGCGGTGAGCCTGCTCTCCGGCGGCATCGACTCCCCGGTGGCCAGCTACATGATGGCCAAGCGTGGCGTTCAGCTGGAGATGATCCACTTCGCCTCCCCTCCCTATACCAGCGAGCAGGCACGGGAAAAGGTGCTGCAGCTGGCCCGTGAGCTGGTGCCGTGGTGCGGCCGCCTGACGGTCCATGTGGTACCCTTTGCGGAGATTCAGGAGGAGATCCGCCGCAGCTGCCCGGAGGATCACTTCACCCTCATCATGCGCCGGTTCATGATGCGTCTGGCGGACGCTCTGGCCCACGAGCTGGGCTGCGGCGCACTGGTCACCGGCGAGTGTCTGGGGCAGGTGGCCAGCCAGACCATGGCGGCGCTGGCCGTCAGTGAGGACGCCGCCACCCTCCCGGTGCTGCGTCCCCTCATCGGCATGGATAAGGAGGAGATCGTCCGCATCGCCCGCCATATCGGCACCTTCGATACCTCCATCCTGCCCTATGAGGACTGCTGCACGGTGTTCACCCCTCGCCATCCCAAGACGAAGCCCCATGTGGAGGAGGTCCGGGAGATGGAGCAGGCGCTGGACGTGGCGGGTCTGGTCCAGCGGGCCATGGAGAACCGGGACATCGTGAAGATCAGGTGAGAAAGAGAACCTGCTGACAAAAAGTATGCCGCCGGAGGCACGTTCCTTCGGAGACACCTCCTAAAAGCAAATCATCAAAGGAAGTGAGCCTATGACCTATCACGCAGAGATCATCGCCGTGGGTACCGAGCTGCTGCTGGGCAACATCGCCAACACCGATGCACAGGAGCTGTCGCAGGCGCTGGCCTCCGTGGGTGTGGACGTGCTGTACCATACCGTGGTGGGCGACAACCCGCAACGGCTGGAGGAGGCGATCGCCATCGCCCGGAAGCGGGCGGACCTGCTGATCTTCACCGGCGGCCTTGGCCCCACCTATGACGACCTCACCAAGGAGACGGTCTGCCGGGTGCTGGATGTTCCCCTGACCTTCCACCCGGAGGCGGCGGCAGACATCCGCCGCAACTTCGACACCATCTTCCGCCGGGAGATGCCGCCCGGCACCCTGCGTCAGGCGGAGCTGCCGGAGGGCTGTGAGGTGTTCTGCAATCGGGTCGGCACCGCACCGGGCTGCGTGTTCCACGCCGGCGACGTGACGGCAGTGCTGCTGCCCGGCGTACCGTCGGAGTGCCGCTACCTGACGGAGACGGCGCTGCTGCCGTGGCTGCGCCGCCAGAGCAGCGAGACCATCCTCTCCCACGACCTGCGGATCTTCGGCCTGTCGGAGCCGCAGGTGCAGGAGCTGCTGGGGGATCTGATGGATCAGGCGGTGAACCCGTCGCTGGCCCCCTATGCCAAGACCGGCGAGGTGATGCTGCGGCTCGGCATCGATGTCTCCGGATTGGAGGAGACAGTGCTGCACCTGCTGCACCAGCACGGCAAGACCTTCTCGGCGGCAGAGAGCTGCACCGGCGGCCTTATCGCAAAACGCATCACCGATCTGCCGGGTGCCTCTTGCGTGTTCCGGGGAGGTGTGGTATCCTATACCAATGAGGTGAAGGCCTCTGTGCTGGGCGTGCCGCAGGAGACGCTGGACCGCTATGGCGCTGTGTCCGAGCCGGTGGCACGGGCCATGGCGGAGGGTGTGCGGCGTATCACCGGCAGCGACCTGTCCGTGGCCACCACGGGACTGGCCGGCCCAGACGGCGACGACCGGGGAAACCCTGTGGGCACGGTGTTCGTGGCCCTGAGTACCCAGGAGCGCACGGTGGTGCGGCACATGAACTGCGGCAGCGGCCGGGATCGGGTGCGGATGCTGGCATCCCACTGTGCCTTTGACCTGCTCCGCAGAGAGCTGGAACATTTACCGATCGAAGGAGAATGAACATGGCGAAGAAAGAACCCTATGATATGACCAACAACTACGCCCGTATGGAGCGGGACAAGCGCAAGGCCATCGGCAACCCCAACAAGAACGTCCACCACAAGAAGAACGGCTCCAACTACCAGAAGGATACCGGCTCCATGGTCCGCAGCACCTCCACCCGGCAGGAGCCGGAGAAGATGTCCACCACCATGAAGGTGCTCATCGGCGTGGTGTTCGTGGCGCTGGTGGCGGCGCTGGTGCTCCGCAGCACCGTGTGGAAGGATAACGTGGTGGCCGGTGCATGGATGATGGTGCTGGTGGGGGCCGTGTGCGGCCTCATGTACTACGTCCGCAAGCGCTATCCCGGCAAGCGCAAGGTGGGCGGCACCATGGATACCGTGATCTCCGCCCTGCTGATCCTGTTCTGCGTGGTGTATGTGGGCATGGGCGCCATGGCGCTGGTGGCCATGAATAAGTAAACTTTTCCCGTTGACAAACCCTGCAAAAGTGGGTATAGTAAAGGGAGAATATGCATATCTGCAAGGATGGGGACAGTAGCCCGTCCCTCCGATGCCAAGAGAGCCGCCGTATGGTGCAAGGCGGACACGGAGGACAGCGGTGAAGATCACCCCGGAGCATCCGGCTGAACCGGCAGTAAGCCCGGACGGCAGAGGGCCGTTATCTTCCCTTCCCCCCACGGCTCGTGGGGCAGAGCGGCCGCACCCGGTGCGGCAACAAGAGTGGTACCGCAGAGGTTTGCGCCTTTGTCTCTTACGGAGACAAAGGCCATTTTTTTGTTTTCAAATATATTTTCATAGACGGAGGTAACACATGGAGTACAAAAAGACGCTGAACATGACCAAGAGCGGCTTTCCCATGCGGGCGGGCCTGCCCAAGCGGGAGCCGGAGATGCTCAAGCACTGGGAGGAGCTGGACCTGTATCACGAGCTGCTGAAGAAGAACGAGGGCAAGCCCCGCTTCGCCCTGCACGACGGCCCTCCCTTCTCCAACGGCGCCCTGCACATGGGTCACGCCCTGAACAAGTCCATCAAGGACTTCATTACCCGCAGCTACGCCATGCGGGGCTACTACACCCCCTATATCCCCGGCTGGGACAACCACGGTATGCCCATCGAGAGCGCCATCATCAAGCAGAACAAGCTCAATCGCAAGGCCATGGGCGTGGCGGAGTTCCGCTCTGCCTGCCATGAGTTTGCCGACCACTATATCGATGTCCAGCGGCAGGGCTTCAAGCGCATGGGCGTGGTGGGTGATTGGGATCACCCCTATAAGACCATGGACCCCGCCTTCGAGGCGCAGGAGGTTCGTGTGTTCGGCAAGATGTATGAGAAGGGCTACATCTACAAGGGCCTCAAGCCCGTGTACTGGTGCCCCCACGACGAGACGGCGCTGGCCGAGGCGGAGATCGAGTATCAGGACGACCCCTGCACCACGGTGTATGTGAAGTTCCCCATGTACGACGATCTGGGCAAGCTCTCCCATCTGGATAAGAGCAAGCTGAACTTCGTCATCTGGACCACTACCATCTGGACCCTGCCCGGCAACCTGGCCATCGCCCTGCACCCGCAGGAGGAGTACGCCGTGGTCCGTGCCGACGGCGGTGAGATGTATATCATGGCCCGGCCGCTGGTGGAAAAGGTCATGAAGATCGGCGGCGTGGAACACTACGAGATCGTGGAGACCCACCCCGGCGCCTTCTTCGAGAATATGCTGGCCAGCCACCCCTTCCTGCCTAAGACCAGCCGCCTGGTGCTGGCGGATTACGTCACCATGGACTCCGGTACCGGCTGCGTCCACACCGCCCCCGGCTTCGGTGCCGACGACTATCAGACCTGCCTGCGCTACGGTATGGATATGGTGGTGCCGGTGGACGATCAGGGCCGCCACACCGACTATGCCGGCAAGTACGCCGGGATGAAGACCGAGGAGTCTAACCCCGTCATTCTGGCGGATATGAAGGAGAGCGGCGCTCTCTTTGCCAGCGAGGAGATCGTCCACAGCTATCCCCACTGCTGGCGCTGCAAGAAGCCCATCATCTTCCGGGCTTCCGGGCCACCCCCCAGTGGTTCTGCTCCGTGGAGTCCTTCAAGGACGAGGCCTGCGCTGCCTGTGAGGACGTGCGCTGGGTACCCGCTTGGGGCAAGGACCGGATGCGCTCCATGATCCTGGAGCGCACCGACTGGTGCATCAGCCGCCAGCGCCGCTGGGGTCTGCCCATTCCCGTGTTCTACTGCAAGGACTGCGGCAAGCCCATCTGCACGCCGGAGACCATCGACGCCGTCTCCCGCCTGTTCGAGGAGAAAGGCTCCAACGCATGGTTCGAGATGACGGCGGAGGAGATTCTGCCGGAGGGCTTCACCTGCCCCCACTGCGGCAAGTCCGCCGGCTTTGAGCAGGAGAGCGACACGCTGGACGGCTGGTTCGACTCCGGCTCCACCCACTTCGCCTCCATGGAGCGCACGCAGGGCTTCTGGCCCGCCACCATGTATCTGGAGGGCCTTGACCAGTACCGTGGTTGGTTCCAGTCCTCCCTGCTGACCGCCGTGGGCGCTCTGGGTCGTGGCGCTCCCTTCAAGGAGTGCGTCACCCACGGCTGGACCGTGGACGGTCAGGGCCCCACGGCTGGACCGTGGACGGTCAGGGCCGTGCCATGCACAAGTCCCTCGGCAACGGCGTGGACCCGGCAGAGGTGTTCAACAAGTACGGCGCCGATCTGCTGCGCCTGTGGGCCGGCTCCTCCGACTACCATGTGGATGTCCGCTGCTCCGACGAGATCTTCAAGCAGCTGTCTCAGAACTATCTGAAGTTCCGCAACACTGCCAAGTTCTGCCTGGATAACCTGACGGACTTCGACCCCAACACGCTGGTGGCCCCGGCGGATATGCTGGCGCTGGACAAGTGGGCCTTGACCTGCCTCAACGCCCTCATCGCCAAGGTGTTCACCGCCTACGACAACTACGAGTTCCATGTGGTGTCCCACGCCGTCAACGACTTCTGCGTGGTGGAGCTCAGCTCCTTCTACTTTGACATCATCAAGGATCGCCTGTACTGCGACGGGGCCGAGAGCCTCAGCCGCCGCAGCGCCCAGACGGCCCTGTACCTGATCCTGGATGCCATGACCCGGATGTTCGCCCCCATTCTGGCCTTCACCTGCATGCTGGCCATGCACCGGCGACGATGAGCGCAACGTGCTCCTCAACGAGATGGTGCAGCCCTACACCCAGTACGCTCTCTCCCCGGAGGAGATGACCCGCTGGGACCGCATCGCCGCCGTCCGCACCGCCGTCAACGGCGCACTGGAGCAGGCCCGTGCCGACAAGACCATCGGCAAGAGTCTGGAGGCCGAGGTGGACCTCACCGTTCCCGCCGAGGATGCCTTCCTGAGCCAGATGGAGGAGGGTGCTCTGGCGGACCTGCTGATCGTGTCTCAGGTCCGTGTGGAGACTGGCGACAGCCTGTCCGTTACCGTTCGTCCTGCCGCCGGAACCAAGTGCCAGCGCTGCTGGAAGATGCTCACCAGCGTGGGTACCGTGGCCGGTCACGAGGACCTCTGCCCCCGTTGCGCCGCCGTGGTGAAGAGTCTCCCCGTGGTGGAGTGATCCGACAGGGAACGCCGCCTGTGGAAAAATAACCGAAAATCAGGGAAGGCCGGAGCATACGCTCCGGCCCTCCCTGAACCTGCCAAAAGAGCGGGACACTTTCGTCAACGGGGCGGAAGGGTGTGTGCGGGAAACCCGGGAAGGGTGTCCTGCACGAGGATGATCCCCATTTTTCAGAGCTTTTTGAAGCTCTGAAAAATGCCTCAGCGTGGCGAAAAGACTTTTTCGCCACGCTGAAGGAAGGCCGGAGCATACGCTCCGGCCTTCTCTGTTTACTTGCGGAAAAGCACACCTATCATCTCATTCAGTGTTCTCGGCGTATAGTCCATATCATAGAGCATCTGCTTCTGCATCTTTTCTTTCTCGGTCATCATGGCGTCCCATGTCTCTGTACTGAGTTGATCTCATCGCTCTGTGTATTCCGTCCTGTCAAAGCGGCATCGGCGTCCGGGCGATCAGAATGACCGCCAGAATCGCACCCACAAATGCCGCTGCGCCGATAGCTGCCAACACCTTTTTGCTGAGTTTCTTCTTCGCTGCCTTGCAGATCAGTGCGGCGCAAGCTATGCAGACAGCCGCAGCCGCAAGCGCAATGCCCAGCGTTTCCCACAACCAAGATAATTCAGATAGGATTCTCATACGATCATCTCCTAACTAACTGTTTTGATATTTCTCAATGATTCACCTTGGAAAACGGACAGCGCTTTCCGATGCACTGGTTGTTTTGTGCGGAGTAATGGCATACGATCTCCGGCTTTTCCATCTCAACGCCGAAATGCTCCCTTACAAAGTCAATGGCAGCAAGGATGGAGAGGAAGGAATCCCGCTTGCAGCAGCGTGGACCTCCGATCTCACTGATCGCTTGAAGCGATTTTGCCGTCATTTTGTGGGACAGTGCAAACGGCTCATTGGTTAGCGGCGTAGACTGCGAAATGATGGACACAAACATCCCCGTGCTGATCCCCGCACCGCAAGCACCCCAAAAGCCGCAAGCGCCGCCGGGAACGCTCCGTCCTCGATTCATCATCTCCGTCAATGCGCTGCGAAGATCAATGTCTCCGCCTGCGTTGTGGTACGCTGTCAGCAGCGCCGCTCCGACCATCACGTGATGCTCCGGACCGTGCATATGACAGGTGGGCAGCGCCATCATCTGTTCAATGATGGCGATAGGATCTCTCGATGCGCTTGTCATGCACAACGCAATTATGCGATCAAGCCCTTTGGTATGGCATTCGTTGCATACATAGTGTCCGTTCACGCAGCGCGTCTTGCTGTTTTCTTTCTTATGGCAAATCTCACATTCCATCAGAATATCGGCTTCGAGATAGGTAAGTGGGGCTTTGCAGATCAAGCATTCTTCGTTCATAATTTCCTCCGCACGATCCCGATTTTTCTCTTCGACAAGCTGGAATTGTTCAAGCTTTTCAAAGCAGCTCATTGAATCTCCATGGTCGTACAATGAAAGCAGTTCAAAAATATGACCAACGCACATTTTTCTCGGCATCCGTGGTGCACCCTTGGTGTAAATTGGTGTACGGATTGGTGTACGAGAGGCTTTTTTAGCCCGATCAGGGGTCAATCAATAGAGCTTTGCGCCTGCCGGAATGTGGGGATCGACCATCAGCAAATGCAACTTTTCTTCACCGTTTTCGTGATGCACGGCTGAGATCAACATACCGCAGGAGTCGATACCCATCATCGCTCTCTCGGAGGCAGATTGGTGATTGCAATGCAGGTCTTACCAACCA
>VOFI01001711.1_pt1 | contig 32252 bp, 46 predicted proteins | sample 5384131 | NCBI WGS metagenome assembly VOFI01 (sample SAMN12384728, study PRJNA508395) | human gut metagenome | isolation source: healthy gut H | host: Homo sapiens
GAAGAACAGAATTGGAAGGATTGACTTCTCACAAGCCAAATCCTTCACTCTGTTTCTTTCGGCGTATTCTTCACACAAGGTGAAGAAGGGTTTTATTATTCTGAATTTGGAGTAGTTTCAACTGTAATCAATCCTTTGCTTATATAAAGCATTAAGAGGTTTGAAGCAACTCTCCAATTTTTCTTCTTATTCTGCCGGAATAGTTACTGTAATTGTATTCTTTCCTTCATAATTCTTAATTGTACCCCACTTAGATAGTAGCTTTTAATTGTACAGTATAAGTTACAGCTTCGTAGAAATGGTGAGATTTACCTTTCCTGCTGTAAAAGGTCACCTTTCCTGTAGCATCATCAAGAGACAGATAAGTTGACGCAGCTGTCTTTGAATTCAAAAACAGGAGCTGCTCAGACCATAGATATCAAGAGGATTTTAACTTGAATTTAAAATCCAGGTTTCCTGTTTCCTGCTACCACAGCACCATCCTTCCACATAGTCTTGCCTGCTAAATCATTCCAGCAAAGCCTGTTGAAACATTATATTTACTGATCTTGTCAGATAAAAGAAAGAGTCGTTGCAGTCGGAGCAACCCAAGTTCCACTAATATCTTTCACTTCAGACAATACCTTGAATCGTATCCCAACTTTACCATTATAGCTAGCTTTAATAGTAAACTTAACTACAGCAGGTACAGTCTTACCAACTAACCAGTCATCTTACCAGTATAGAGATCTTTATCAAACGTAAACTTAGCCTCGTTTTCATCATAGCTAACGCCAGCAATGCTATTTTCCGTAATGTTCAAAGTAGTGAATTACGAAAGTACTTGCATTTAGCCAAAACAGCAGCTTTTAACAGCATCAAAGTTGGAGAATATAGTAGCAAGCTTAAATTCGGAAGTAATAGCAGTAGCCGCTGTCTCAGAATCTTTTTGTCGGAGTAAAGCCTGTACGAGTTTGATCTGAAGACCACATTTCCGACACTCTAGCCAATTTAGCCAAAGTGATAGGCTTAATCTTAACTGGAACATTTACAACAAGCGTATAGCCATCTCCTTCGAACTTAGCTGTTGCGGTATAATCACCAGCAGCTGTATTTTTAGGAATGATTAAAGTCAAGGCATTATGTGCACCATTTTCTAAGCGTATACCTGTTGTAGGAAGAAGTTCAACCAAACTCAAACTTTCATAAGCTGATGGGCGGATATTCACAGCCGGATCGTTATAAATGTCAGCAACATTTAGAACTACTCTCTCCCTCTGCAGCAACTGCTGTTTCATTAGTCCAGTCACGTTCTACCAAAGCATACGCATGTGTAAGTTCATCAATAGTACGTGTTACTTTTACAGTTCCTAACTTTTTAGGATTATCAGAACTAGTTTCCAAATAGAAACCTGGAGCCGTTACTTTAGCCATAACATTAGCAGTTTTATCCAAAGAAGCAATCAGACCGGATGTTTTTAGACTAACGCTACCTGCAGTAGAAACTTCAAATAGATTTGCATCTGTTCCAGTCAAGCTATAAGTCGTCGCAAAGATATTCTCTACATTCAGTTCTTCTAATGTTTTTGTAAATGCTGTGCTTCCACTTGCAGTTGTTGTATATGAAACCGTCAAAGTTCCAACTCCTGAATAATCAACCGGTTGGGAGCATCATAGATAATCTCGCCTGCTTTCTCTGTTGCTACCTCATAATAAGCAGTCTTCAGATAATAACTAGACTGTATCACTGCGATATAATCAGAATTAACATTTGTCGGAGTCAATCCTTCTTTACCTTCCGCATCTTTTTTGTACTTACAATATTCAAAGATATCGCATGGCTCTTTTCGCTTGAAGTTGTTAATGATACTGTAAGAACACCAGCTTCACAGTTCTTCACTTCTACGGCAAACGGTTCAGCAGCACGAGTCCAGTTACGTTCTTCAGCATTTAACTTGATTTCGTAGTTTTTATTGAAATCCTCCAATGTCATAGCAGCAGAAGCCGGAGAAATACGGAATTGCAATTCTTTTGCATCTGCACTCTTCGCTGCAACAACATAAGAAGATGAGGTTGAAGTTTTCTTAGCATACAAAGTATAGAAATCTACGCTACGATCTATGCTTGTAGGAATATATACTACACTCTGAATCATACCTTTAATAGCAACACCCAGTTTTTGCAAGGTCATCTTCTAACGTATCTATACGGCTATTTACAGTCGTCAGTTCTGCTGAAACAATCGCCTTGACTTTTCACTGAATTCTGCGCTTGCATAAAGACCGGAAAGAGTCGTTTTAAGAGATTTCACCTCTGCAATAACGGCTTCTACACTCTCGAAACCATTTTCTACCGCTTTATCTTCCAATGCTGTTTTGATAGTCTTCCAGCGCAGTCAGTTTAGCAAGGATACCAGTTTTATCAGCATTAATAGCAGCATACAATTCTTTAATAACATCTGCTACAGTTGCATCCTCTCCGGCAAGAGCAGCAACTTCCTTCATACTGCCAAAGTCTGCAAGAACCTTTGTTTGAATAGCATCATTTATTGCAGCGGCAATCTCCCCATCTTCTCCCAAAGCTGTGGCAATTTCATCACTGATAAGTCCTGACAGTTTTGCAGATTCAACGTAGTTCTTCAGCTCTTCTTTTGTAGCGAAATTGACTTTTAAACCATCCTTTTCCTCTTTAAGGGCTTCCAGCTTTACAATTCTTGCTGTCAAACCATCAATATCAGACCTTTTGAAGTTTCTTCAGTGCTTCTAAATCATTCTTAGCTGTTGCCAAGTCTTTTGTCAGCTGGTCGACCGTTGCCTTATCAGCAGTCTTTGACAATTTGTCCTCCAAATCAGTAATTTTCAGACCCAAATCTTTAATTTGAGAATCCTTATTCTCCAATTTTGTCTTTAAATCAGCCAACTGACTTTCCAAAGCACTTTTTTAGCCACATTAATGGCAGTTTGCATGTCTCCCACGCTTACAGGATTGTTTGACTTGATCTGGTCAATTTGTTCCTGTACACTTTTATGTCATCATCATAGTCCTTACAACCTACATAGGTGACAGTAGAAAGCGCCAACGCCCCGAAGAACATCACTTTTACAAATTTTCTTTTTCATAACTACTTAAAATTACATTAATAATATATTATTAAACACTAAGTTTCAATAATAGCACAACCCGTTACTCTGTAGGTAACAGAGAAACCTTTTTGTGCCTGCTCTTCTGGAGTAGTCGATACTGAAAATGATACCAAATGTGATGAAATTTTTTACCCCTGCTTCTGAAAGGCAGTAGAGGGAAGGAAATCTTTTGCAAAATTTAGAAGTTAACAAAGCCCTAATACAAAGAATCCGCGTGTTTTATTTGTCCTAGTTCTACTTTTTGAATGCTTTATTAGAAAAAATGTATGATTTCGTTTGGTTGTTTTAAGAAATATGCTCATATTTTGCACCGATATTCATTCCCGTTACCTACAGAGTAACAGAATAATTTTCAAGCACTTACACCTGTCACTGAACGCTTCAAAATCGAGAACTTGCTTATTTGCTTCATCTATTTTCTTATTCCTGAAAGGCTTCAGATAAGTTTCAGTGACGGTGATAGACGAATGTCCCATCGCTTCGGAAATAATACCCGGATGGATTTCACAATAATAAGCCGTCGTAGCCCAGGGTATGACGGGCAGTGTATGAACTAAGTTTATCTCCCAATCCGAGCATTCACCCAATAACATCAGCTGTTGGTTAAAACTACGTAATGCAAGTCTGATATTCGCGATAGGCTTCTTTAGTTCCTTCCCGACTTCTCAACAATGGAAATAAATAAGGAGAAGAAGAATCACGATTCATGTATTTCTTTACCAAAGCCATTGCTTCCGGAGTCAATGTCACCGACAATGGTCGCCCGGTTTTACGTCTGCGATACGTTATTACATTACCGCGCAAATCACTCTTACGCAAATAAGCAAGATCGACAAACGGCATACCACGAAGCGAAAACATCAGGATGAATAGCTCCTGCGCCTGATATACCGCTAATGGTACACCCGATGCACGATAATTTAGTAAACACCTTCTTCATATCGTCATCACCCAACGCACGTTTATGGTCAGCCCGCGTTCCGGTATAAACAGAACGAAATAAATGAGGAACATAAGGAGCCTTCTGAAGATCGACCGCACGATTGTAAACCGCACGAAAGGTCCGTAAATAGGTGGAAACGGTGTTCCAACTACATCCACGACTGCGAAGATATACTTCGAACCCTTTCAACCACTCCGAAGTCACTTCACTAAAAACAAAAATCATTTTTCCCACGATAAGCAATGATGGCATTCAGACTACTACGATAGACATGTGCAGTCCCAAAGTTTCCCTCCATCTGTAACCCAGTGGCTACCTGCTTCATAAATGCTAGTACTTTCAACATCTCATAATTTATTAATAATTTAGACGATAAATATACGAGTATTATCCCATCAATGGAAATACCCCTGCATGAACAAACAAAGGAAATAGCTAAGATGTTCCAAAAGACAAAAGAGCACGAAAAGCCCGGACTTTCACAAGCCCGGGCTTTCTATACTCAAAACATCTCCTTAATCTATAGGGAAATAAGGGACTAGCAAATTGGTTCTAGTGCAAATAAGAAGATGTAATGAGACAAAAAAAGGGATACCTGTGGGAAATAAGGGAGGTATCCCTTCCAAGAGACAAACATTTGAGAAAAACATACTTTCAAAAGCATAATTTTTCAGTCTATCTCTTAGCATATTTCTTTTTAAAGGATTTATTATCCTATATTACAACTTGTAAAGAGAAGGCATCTTAAGTCTAAGAAGAATTAGGATGCCCTCAATTACAAATCCTTTAATCCTGATTACTTATTTACTTTTACGTAGATTGATACAGATTTAGTTCTGCCCCACTTATCAAGAATATTAACATTTACTTTACAAGTAGGAGGAGTTAGGATTACGGCACCCTCCTTCTTAGATATAACAACTTTCTTTGGATCATCAGTAAGATTACCATCGTTCTTCGCCAAATAAGTTGTAGCGTCATCATCTGCTAATACAACTGAAACAGACTCTATTCTGTTATCGCTGAATTCATAGGAATTACCACGAGCATCTATTCTCTTGAAATCTTTAGCTGATATTTCTACAGTATTTCCTTCGATTATGAACGGATTTGCTTCTGTTCCTATAATTTTCTTATCTACTTCTTTGGTATATTCGAAAGTACCTTCAAAGATTTCTGATAGTATTGTCAAATTGAATCTATCAGTAATAGCTTTCAAACGAGAATTTCCGAATGGTGCATAAGACACAGTAATATAACGACCAGTATAAGCACCACCCCAATTTTCATCAGTTGCTGGCTTAGAAACATAAGGGAAAACTTTAATTTTTGAATTCTTTGTTGGTTGTGGGAGAGTCTCATCCAACCATGCAGGAGCAAACTGCTTTTTACCACTTACCACTCTAGAAGGTTTCTCTTCAGTGAATGTAATAGTATTCTGTTTATCCGCTGATATAGAACCTTCTTTATATAGGGTGTAAAGATCGAAGCCAATCTTTGTATCAGCAGTAGCAGCAAGAACTGCAGTAGTCGGTACTGTACCATAAGCCTTGGCATTATCACCATCAAAGTAAGCAGTTGCACGTTTAAATGTGAACAATTTATCATTCTGCTGATTACAGTAATCTTGAATGTAGTTTCATACAAAAAGTCATTACCCAAACCTGCTTGGGAATCCTTATTTTTGAATTTAACTGTAGCAGTATGAGATACGGCAGCCACATTTTCTTCGTCAAATGTAGCTTGGATTACAAATTTAGTAATTTTAGCTATATCAGCTTCACTTGTTCCTGATACAGGCTTTCCGTCTTTATCCAGGCCTACCAATTTTAACTGAATACTACCATCCATATAAGACTGAACCACCTTTCCATTGATCATTGCCTTATCATCAGTATAAGCAATAGTCGCAACTATTGGGTCTGACAGTTTAATTTGTCCTTTAATCTCATCTACTGAAGGACCTACTATTTCAGAAGTAGCTGTCTTATTGCTAGCATCTACGACCCAAGTCATATCTTTGATTTCAGCTTTCTTAGACACATAAGTAAACGTCAATTCAACTTCAGGATCTTGAGTACTTCCATCAACAAGAAGACAGTGAATCTTAACTTTCACCTGACCCTCCTTATTTGCTAGAATTGTATTCTTCTCTTTATCAAATTTTGCATCAGCTTTTTTAGCTTCTTCATCAGTTACCTCATAATAATAAGCTACCACCTTATCCAATTCACTACCAAACAATTCATCCAAATTATAGGTAGTTTGGTAAGGCATAGGTTCAGGAGCAGTAAAATTAACATCCGGTATATTTTGGCTGCTAGCCTTAATTTTCACACCATACTGGGAAATGATTTCATTACCCCATGCATCTTTTGTTGTAAGCGCATAAGCAGTTTCAGCACTTTCCAAATCTGTCAATTCGTCCTTAGTCAATCCGTCTACAAACTTCAGAGTCAAATCGTATACACCTTTATTTGCTGTAGGCTCTTTTTCCGGATCCGCTGCACGAGTCAAAAGCATCTATACTAAAATTATCTGCTATATTTGCAACAGCAAAATTAGTATTACCCTTAGAGTCCGTCAAGCCTATTTCATAAGCTTGAATATCTGCTGCTTTCAAGTTTACAGGATTAATCAATGCATGAATCTTGCTGCCACCTCTAGCAACAAGCAAATCCCCTTTCTTCTTGAAAGTTTTGTTTCCATTAAACACAATATCTTTGCCAGCTATGCTATAATATAAAGTAGTTTCAGCCTCTGTAGAACCAACATCAACAGAACCATCGCCTTTTATACCAAGCACACTCATACTAGTGATACGAGCCGATTTCGGCATAGAAACCGTTTCCCATTCTTTAGTCTCCTTATTGAAAATATTCAATATCCAAACCAATGGATTACTAGCATCAGCAGCTACATAAATATCAGTAGCTCTAAGGTTTTTTAGTTTCAGCATCCCAAACCAGAAGCTTTGTCGATGTCATCATCATAGTCTTTACAGCCTACATAGGTGACAGTAGAAAGCGCCAGCGCCCCGAAGAACATCACTTTTACAAACTTTTTCTTCATAACTACTTAAAAATTACATTAATAATATATTATTAAACACTAAGTTTCAATAATAGACACCCGTTACTTTGTAGGTAACGGAGAAACCTTTGTGCCTGCTCTTTTGGAGTAGTCAATACTGAAAAATGATATGATAAGCAATGAAACATTTTTACCCCTGCTTCTGAAAGGCAGTAGAGGGAAGGAGATCTTTTGCAAAATTTAGAAGTTAACAAAGCCCTAATACAAAGAATCCGCGTGTTTTATTTGGTTAATTCCTATTTTGAGTAGTTTATTAGAAAAAATGTATGATTTCGTTTGGTTGTTTTAAGAAATATGCTCATATTTGCACCGATATTCATTCCCGTTACCTACAAAGTAACAGAGTAATTTTCAAGTGCTTACACCTATCACAGAGCGTTTCACAAAGTCAAGAACTTGTTTATTTGCTTCATCAATTTTCTTATTCCGGAAAGGCTTCAAATAAGTCTCCGTCACAGTGATAGACGAATGTCCCATCGCTTCGGAAATAATACCCGGATGAATTTCGCAATAATACGCAGTCGTAGCCCAGGTATGGCGGGCGGTGTACGAGCTCAATTTATCGGATAATCCCAATAATTCACCTAGCAACATCAACTGTTGGTTAAACTGCGCAGCGCCAACTGATATTCGCGATACGCCTCTTTAGTTCCTTCACGGCTTTTCAACAATGGAAATAAATAAGGAGAAGAAGGATCACGATTCATATACTTCTTCACCAGGATCATCGCTTCGGGAGTCAATGTCACAGACAATGGTCGCCCTGTCTTACGTCTGCGATATGTTATTACATTATCACGCAAATCACTTTTACGCAAATAGGCGAGATCCACAAATGGCATACCACGAAGTGAAAACATCAGAATGAATAACTCTTGCGCCTGACATACCCCTAATGGCACACCTGATGTACGAGACAATTTTGCAAACACCTTCTTCATATCGTCATCACACAACGCACGTTTATGATCGGCACGAGTGCCTGTATAAACCGAACGAAACAGGTGAGGAACATAAGGTGCCTTACGAAGATCGACAGCACGATTATAAACTGCACGAAACGTACGCAGATAAGTGGAAACGGTGTTCCAGCTGCATCCACGACTACGAAGGTGCACTTCGAACCCTTTTAACCACTCCGGACTCACCTCATGGAAGGTGAAATCCTCTTTCCCACAATAAGCAATGATGGCATTGAGACTGCTACGGTATACATGGGCAGTGCCAAAGTTTCCCTCCATCTGTAGCCCACGGGCTATTTGCTTCATAAATGTTCCTACTTTCAACATCTCTCGATTTATTAATAAATTAGACAATAAATATACGAAGTATTCCAATAAGAAAACCGAACAAATATAAAAGAAAGGATGTTTTGGGAAAAAAGAACCATTTTCAGAATAGATTTATAAGGGAAAGAACGGTTCTTCTTTTCTTTATATATTCTCATATTCATTCAGCGAAACCGGAATTACATCATTCCACCCATTCCTCCCATTCCGGGAGCGCCCATTGGCATTTCAGGTTTGTCTTCCTTCTTTTCTACAATTACACATTCGGTAGTCAGGAACATACCAGCGATAGAAGCTGCATTTTCCAAAGCTACACGAGCAACCTTAGCAGGATCTACTACACCGGCAGCGTGTAAGTTTTCGTAAACATCCGTACGGGCATTGTACCCGAAGTCGCCTTTACCTTCACGTACTTTCTGAACAACTACCGCACCTTCTTTACCAGCATTTGCTACAATTTCGCGAAGCGGTTCTTCAATAGCACGTTTGATAATATCGATACCAGTTGTTTCGTCAGCATTGTCACCCGTCAAGCCTTCCAGAGAATCGATAGCACGGATGTAAGCTACACCACCACCGGCTACGATACCTTCTTCGATAGCAGCACGAGTAGCACGAAGAGCATCGTCCACTCGGTCTTTTTTCTCCTTCATTTCTACTTCTGAAGCAGCACCTACGTACAGAACTGCTACACCACCTGACAACTTAGCCAGACGTTCCTGCAATTTTTCACGATCGTAGTCTGATTTAGTAGCAGCAATCTGAGCTTTAATCTGGTCGCAACGTTCTTTGATGTTTTCTTTAGCACCGGCACCGTTTACAATTGTAGTATAATCTTTAGTAACTGTTACCTTATCAGCAGTACCCAACATTTCGATGGTAGCCTGTTCCAGTTTCAATCCTTTTTCTTCGCTGATAACAACACCACCTGTCAGGATAGCGATATCTTCCAGCATTTCTTTGCGACGGTCACCAAAGCCCGGAGCTTTCACAGCACAGATCTTCAATTGAGAACGCAGACGGTTCACTACCAGAGTAGTCAATGCTTCGCTATCTACATCTTCTGCAATACCAACAGAGGACGACCTGTCTGAACGGCCGGTTCAAGGATAGGCAAGAAATCTTTCAGATTAGAAATCTTCTTGTCGTAGATCAGAATGTAAGGTTTCTCCATCTCACATTCCATCTTCTCTGTATTTGTCACGAAGTAAGCTGACAGATAACCACGGTCGAACTGCATACCTTCTACTACACCGATTGTAGTGTCAGTACCTTTTAGCTTCTTCGATAGTAATCACACCGTCTTTAGAAACCTTACGCATTGCATCAGCAATCAGTTTACCGATCACCGGATCATTGTTTGCAGATACAGTAGCCACCTGCTCAATCTTGTCGTAGTTGTCACCCACTTTTTCTGCTTGGTGTTTAATTGAATCAACCACTTTGGCAACCGCCTTATCGATACCACGTTTAATATCCATTGGGCTTGCACCGGCAGTCACGTTCTTCAATCCTTCAGCTACGATAGCCTGTGCGAGAACGGTTGCAGTTGTTGTACCGTCACCTGCATCGTCACCAGTTTTGGAAGCCACTTCCTTCACTAGTTGTGCACCGGTATTCTGGTAAGCGTCTGTCAATTCAATTTCTTTTGCTACAGTCACACCATCTTTAGTAATGTGAGGAGCACCGAATTTCTTTTCGATAATAACGTTACGTCCTTTCGGACCAAGAGTTACTTTTACTGCATTTGCCAAAGCATCGACACCTTTTTTCAATTGGTCGCGGGCGTCGATATTGAATAATATTTCTTTTGCCATATCTTTATTTACTATTTAAAGATTTACTATTTACTATTATTAATTAACCCAAAACAGCGAGAACATCGCTCTGACGCATAATGAGGTATTTTGTACCTTCTACTTCAAGTTCCGTTCCAGCATACTTTCCATAAAGAACAGTAGCGCCTGCCTTTAATACCATTTCTTCATCTTTCGTACCGTGACCAACTGCCACAACTTCACCCTTCAAAGGTTTTTCTTTTGCTGTATCAGGAATAATGATACCACCAATTGTTTTTTCTTCTGCAGGTGCAGGGAGTATCAGCACTCTGTCTGCTAATGGTTTAATGTTTTCTCCAGAATTACAAAAATAGAAATGGAGAAGCACCACTTGTGAAGAATTTCAAAAGAAACGCTTACGGACGGGTGGCGGATACTCTCGGCATAGAACGTTACCAATCCGTTCCGCTTTATTCTATTGACTGACACATTAGTGCCCGAACGCTACGGCCAGGATGGAGAACTAACCCGTTTTATCGAAGATGGAGAAAATTCATAAAAGCAGAGCCTATGTTTACCGGAGATGAGTGGATGATTCCTAAAAAGTATGTCAAAGTAATCGGAGATACGATTGTTTTTAACAAAGCTGTTTTCGTAGACCGCCACAATCAGAATATCGCTCTCTCGAACGTAGCGGAGAAGGGCAATGGATGGTTCGCAGCATGAATCCTTCCACTACGGGACGCCACCTGCCGCCGTATGCACAGGAAACTCCTTTAGGAATGTTTGTATTACAGGAAAAGAAAGCGAAGATGGTATTTCTAAAAAGACGGTTCGAAAGAAACGGGAGGTTATGCTCCTTATGCGAGTCGTTTCACGGAGGGGCCTATATTCACGGAGTACCGGTCAATGCTCCCCGCAAGACGCAGATAGAATATAGTCCGTCGTTGGGAACGACTCCGCGTTCGCACATGTGCGTACGGAATGCAACTTCCCATGCCAAATTCATCTATGACTGGGCCCCTGTAAATGAAACTATTATTTTTGTATTGGAATAAACGTTGAACAAACAGCATCGCCATTCCCTGATTCTTATTATCTATCTTATGGAATATGGTTAGAAAACTTATTCTCTATAAGGGGAAACTTACTTTCTTCCTTGGGAAAAGTTGCTTTTCCCTTATCCCAAACTATAACCGCAAGTTTCGGTTATAAAACTGCAACTTCCAGTTATGTAATCAAAAGTTTCCAGTTATATAATCAGAACCTTGTGGTTATAGTTTATCTTATACTCTAAACAAGTTTTCTCCCTATGCAAAAGAAGTTGGCATAGGAGGGAAAGAACTTTTCTATACGTACTTGAGAGAGAAAGATAAAGAGGTCTGAACTCTTCAGTCCAGACCTCCAATTATAAAAAGGGATTTCTTTCCATCCCAGATGATCTCTTATCAATCAATATCTTCTCTCTTTTATTTTCTCCGGTTTCACCCAACCCATACCTTGCTCTTGTTATATTCTGAATTATCTCTCTCTGTACACTTTCCAATGCACTTATTTCTTTTTGTAACAACTCCAAAGCAGAACCTTTCTGCAATAAATAAGACTGTTCAGCATATTTTATATAAGAAGTCGGAATCTCCTGCTTCTTTTCTTTATAATGGGCAATCACATACCGCAAAGCTTCCGATCGATATTTGCAGACGCCTTTCGTTCGGCATAGTACAAATCTTTATAAGCATTCTCTTCACTTCTCAATTTTTCCAGAATGCAGAAAAGGCTGTTGATACAGCATCTTTCTCTTCCTTGGTTACCGCTTCTTTCTGCTTCTTCACCAGATCCTTATATTCCTTGTATGTATTTAGAAACTTATCCAATTCCTCTTTATTGGCTTTATGTTCCAGACGGTAAGTTTCCAAAGAAGCAGGCCGCTCATATTCGACAACCTGTTTGTAAATAAGGCAAGTCGTTCCAGCTTATATATTTATTGTTTGCTTCACAATAATCTGCATAAGCAGCCGCAAGCTGCCAACTATATTCTTTTGTCTTCTGACTCAAATCCTCGTTGATGGCGGACAAGTTCTTTTCCATCTCTTGCAAGTCCTGTGCTAATACCGCTTGCATACTTCCCCATCCGGAGAGAAACAAACAAAGCATACTCCATAATACTGTTTTCATAATAAGATGATTTAAATTTTCTCCAAAGTTATTATTTCTCTACAGAATTCCAAACGATATTACAGATTTGCGATATATTTCCACAATGGAGCAGCATTCAGCGCTTGCATAATTTCGTTCTTATCGAGCAGCCTTCTCACCTCTTCCAAGGTGAGCAGATGCACACAAAGATCTTCGGTAGCTTCCAGATGCTGATGGTCTATCAGTTCCACGTCTGTGGCAAGAAAGCAGTAAGTCAGATTGGTATGAGTGCTCGGATTAGCGGAAATCAACATATACTCTTGCCAGTTGCCATTTCCGTAGCCGGTTTCTTCCCATAATTCGCGTTGGGCGGACACCAATGGCGAAGCGTCTTCCTTTTCACACACACCGGCACAAAGTTCATAACAAGTCCGGCCGATGCCGGGACGGTATTGGCGGACAAATACGAATTTGCCTTCTTTGGTTATGGCAATGGTGTTTACCCAGTCGGGATACTCAAGAATATAATATTCGGGGATATGATTTCCATTGGGAAGCAACATATCTTCACAACGAACGGTCAGCCACGGGCGGCGGAACAGGTATTTGCTACTTACCGTTTTCCATGCTTTGTTTTTCTCTTCCATAAGATTTCTTGTTTTCTTCCGGCAAAAATACGAATTTCCTCCGGATTATCCTACCTTTCGGTTGCTTGTTTTTATTCGTCTGTGTCGATACAAGTGATCTCTATCTCTTGTATCTGCTCCAAGTATTTTCTTAGTCGAGCTAACCAAAGAACTTCCCATGTAGAATAAAAACATCAGGCTGACAATAGTCATTAGTACACCAATCAAAGCGAAACGACTTCGCTGTTCAAAAATACTGCTATTCATAACTCTGCCTCCTCTGATTTTTTGTCCACTACAAAGATAACACGCGAGGGCTACAAAAAAGTTACAAGAATGTTTCAAAAAAGCTTAAATATTGAAATTCTGTTCGTATCTTTGCACCGCTAACAACCCCTTTATTACAATATGGCATTTACGAATAACATTATGATTGTCCGGCATAAGTTGCTGGCTGACCTTGTTAGACTCTGGAAAAACGACCAGTTAGTAGAAAAAATAGACCGGCTACCTATTGAATTGAGCCCACGCAAGTCAAAGCCTCTGGGACGCTGTTGTGTACACAAAGAACGAGCCGTGTGGAGATACAAGATATCGTCTATATTCCCGTTCCCTGCGAGGAATCTTGTCCTGTCAAAGCGATCAGCAAAGATGAACACGGTATAGAGCATATTGATGAGAATAAATGTATTTATTGCGGTAAATGCATGAATGCCTGTCCTTTCGGGGCCATTTTTGAAATATCCCAGACATTCGATGTGTTGCAACGCATCCGTAAAGGAGAACAAGTGGTAGCCATTGTCGCGCCATCTATTTTGGGACAATTCAGCACAACTATCGAACAAGTATATGGTGCATTCAGACAAATCGGTTTCACCGATATAATTGAAGTAGCACAAGGAGCCATGTCCACCGTAGAACATGAAGCGCATGAACTGATAGAAAAACTGGAAGAAGGACAGAAATTCATGACTACCTCATGCTGCCCGTCCTATATCGAGCTGGTGAACAAATACATCCCCGATATGAAAAAATACGTTTCCGGCACAGGCTCGCCTATGTATTATGCCGCACGTATAGCCAAAGAGAAGTATCCTGATGCAAAAATCGTATTTGTTGGACCATGTGTAGCCAAACGTAAAGAAGCTCAACGTGACGAGGCTGTGGATTTTGTGATGACATTCGAAGAGATTTCCTCTATTTTCGATGCTTTCGAGATTAACCTGGAGATTGTACAGCCATACGCTATGGAATTCTCTTCCGTTCGCGAAGCGCATGGATTCGCACAAGCCGGCGGCGTGATGGGAGCCGTAAAGGCATTCCTGAAAATGGAAGCGGACAAAATCAATGCCATACAGGTATCTGATTTAAACAAGAAGAATATCGGAACATTACGCGCCTACGCTAAATCGGGCAAAGCTCCCGGACAATTCATCGAAGTGATGGCCTGCGAGGGTGGTTGTATCACAGGACCCAGTACGCACAGCGGCAGCAACAATGGAAAACGCCAATTGGTACAGGAACTGGCAAAACAGAAAAAAACATATTAAAGGTATGCATGAAGCGACTGATTGACAAATTACGTCACTACCATAGCCTGACAGGTGAGGAATATGCCAACCTCCTCTCCTGTCAGGATACCGGCACTTTACTGTATTTACAGCAACAGGCCAGGGAAGTCACTTTGGCACATTTCGGGAATGGGATATTTATCCGCGGACTTATCGAGGTGAGCAACCGATGTCGTAACAACTGTCATTATTGCGGAATAAGAAAAGGAAATACCGCCATTACCCGTTACGCATTAAAGCGTGAAACCATTTTGGAATGTTGCCGTGAAGGATATGCACTCGGATTCCGCACCTTCGTGATGCAAGGCGGTGAAGACCCTGCCTTAACAGATGAATGGATAGAAAAAACCGTTGCCGCCATCCACTGTGAATTCCCCGATTGTGCCATCACCCTTTCATTAGGAGAGAAATCACGGGAAGCATACGAACGTTTCTTCCGTGCCGGAGCCAACCGTTATCTGCTCCGACACGAAACACACAACGAAGAACACTATAGGAAATTACATCCTGAGGAGATGTCACTAAAGCATCGGCTCCAATGCCTGCAATGGCTAAAAGAAATTGGATATCAAACCGGAACAGGAATCATGGTAGGCACTCCGGGACAAACCCTGACACATCTGGTGGAAGATCTGTTATTCATAGAGCAATTCCAGCCCCAAATGATCGGTATCGGTCCATTTATCCCCCATCATGACACACCATTCGGAACAGACCCGGCCGGAAGTGTAGGAATGACCCTCAAGCTGTTATCCCTTTTCCGGTTAATGCACCCGTCCGCCCTGATTCCATCGACCACCGCCCTTGCCACCTTGTCACCGGACGGACGGGAAAAAGGAATATTGGCAGGAGCTAATGTAGTGATGCCCAATCTCTCCCCCAGGGAGCAAAGAGAAAAATACACCTTGTATGATAACAAAGCCGCTTTCGGTGCCGAAGCAGCCGAAGGTTTACGAGCTTTGGCACAACAACTGGAAACAATCGGTTACCGGATATCGACAGATAGAGGTGACTATCACTAACCCCTAACAAACATGTATAAAGCAGATTCTAAAATAGCAGAAGAATTCATAGACCATCAAGAGATACTGGATACCTTGGAGTATGCTCACAACAACAAAAGCAATCGTGCCCTGATAGAGCAACTGATTGACAAAGCTGCTCAATTCAAAGGACTGTCCCATCGTGAGGCAGCATTACTGCTGGAATGCGACCAACCGGATCTAACAGAACGCATTTTCCGGCTGGCACAGGAAATCAAACATAAGTTTTACGGCAACCGTGTTGTAATGTTCGCCCCTCTATATCTTTCCAATTATTGTGTGAACGGATGCGTCTACTGCCCTTATCATTTGAAGAACAAGACCATAGCACGCAAAAAGCTGACACAAGAAGAGATCCGTAAGGAGGTAATTGCCTTGCAAGACATGGGACACAAACGCCTGGCACTGGAAGCAGGAGAAGATCCGTTGCGGAATCCTATTGAGTACATACTGGAATCTATCCAAACCATTTATAGCATCAAACATAAAAATGGGGCTATCCGCCGGGTCAATGTCAACATTGCCGCCACTACCGTGGAAAACTACCGCAAGCTGAAAGACGCAGGTATCGGCACTTATATCCTGTTCCAGGAAACTTATCATAAAGAAAATTACGAATCCCTGCATCCCACCGGTCCGAAAAGCAAATATGCTTATCATACCGAAGCGATGGACCGTGCCATGGAAGCGGGAATTGACGATGTAGGACTAGGTGTTTTATTCGGGCTGAATACCTACCGCTATGACTTTACAGGATTATTGATGCATGCCGAACATCTGGAAGCTACCTTCGGAGTGGGACCACATACCATCAGTATTCCTCGCATCTGTCCGGCAGATGATATCTCCACGCAAGATTTCCCGGATGCCATTTCAGATGATATATTTTGTAAAATTGTGGCGGTAATCCGTATCGCTGTTCCTTATACAGGTATGATTATCTCTACAAGGGAATCGGCTGCAACCCGACGCAAAGTCTTAAACCTGGGAATCTCACAAATCAGCGGAGGCTCCCGGACCAGCGTAGGCGGTTATGCCATTCCGGAAACACCGGAAGAAAACTCAGCACAATTCGACATCAGTGACACCCGTACCTTGGACGAGGTAGTGAACTGGCTGCTCGACTTGGGGCATATCCCCAGTTTCTGTACAGCATGTTATCGGGCAGGGCGTACAGGCGACCGTTTTATGTCATTAGTCAAATCGGGACAAATCGCCAACTGCTGCGCTCCCAATGCATTGATTGCCGAAACAAGATTCTGTTCCCCTGTCTCCATATTCTTCAGCATAACTTTGCCCTCATTCATCTCGTTTTCACCTACGATAGCGACAAACGGAATATTCTTCGCATTGGCATAGCTCATTTGTTTTTTCATCTTGGCGGCATCCGGGAAGATTTCGGCACGGATACCTGCTGCACGCACTTTTGCCAAAACACCCATAGAGAATGCCGCTTCCTCTTCACCGAAATTGATGAATAACACTTCTGTTCCGTTCACAGCTTCTTTCGGATAAAGTTCGAGCTGGTTCAAGACATCAAAGATACGGTCTGCACCAAAAGAGATACCCACTCCCGACACTCCTGCCATACCAAATACTCCGGTCAGATTATCATAACGACCACCACCTGTGATACTACCAATCTGCACATCCAACGCTTTCACTTCAAAGATAGCACCTGTATAGTAATTCAGTCCGCGAGCCAATGTCAGGTCAAGCTCGATTTCATTCTTCAAGCCCATTGTTTCCAATGTATTCAGGATAAATTCGCTTTCTTCCACTCCTTTCAACCCTACTTCACTGGCTGATAACACTTCTTTCAATGTGCCCAGTTTCTCCGCATTCGTACCGCTAAGGAGAATAATCGGCTGCAACTTGGCAATAGCCTCATCACTGATTCCCTTTCTCTTTCAGTTCGGCATTTACATTATCCAAACCTATTTTATCCAGCTTATCAATCGCTACAGTAATATCTACAATCTTATCCGCTTCACCGATAATCTCAGCAATACCGGAAAGAATCTTACGGTTATTAATCTTAATACATACACGAATATTGAAACGGCTGAATACAGTATCGACAATCTGCATCAATTCCACTTCGTTCAGCAATGAATCACTGCCTACAACATCGGCATCACATTGATAAAATTCGCGATAACGTCCTTTCTGCGGGCGGTCGGCACGCCATACGGGTTGAATCTGATAACGTTTGAACGGGAAAGTAATTTCATCACGATGCATCACTACATAACGGGCGAAAGGCACTGTGAGGTCGTAACGCAAACCTTTTTCACAGAATTTACTTGCCAGTTTGGCAGCATTACGGCTTAACAATTCCTCGTCAGTAATCCCGGAAAAATAATCTCCCGAATTCTGAATCTTAAAAAGTAGTTTGTCACCTTCATCGCCATATTTCCCCATCAGGGTAGAAAGCATCTCCATGGAAGGAGTCTCTATCTGCTGGAAACCATACAAATGATATACGTCACGAATGGTATTGAATATATAATTACGCTTCGCCATTTCTACCGGCGAGAAGTCACGAGTTCCTTTAGGAATACTTGGTTTTGCTGCCATAATATTACTGTTTATAATTTTAATTGCGCAAATTTACTGCAAATTTCCGAGCAACACTTGCATATATCTGAAAAAATCGTCAACATTCCCTAAGTTGTGCAAAACCCGAATATATGATAACGTATACAAACAATAAAAGAGTGCCTTCCAGAATCCTAATGCGGACTAAGAAGGCACTCTTTTATATTTTATGGAGAAGTTTTTAGTCTCTTCTACCCATGAAGATCATAATGTAGTAAATCAACGTAGCCAATGAACCCAATGCAGCTACTACATAAGTGTATGCAGCGGAACGAAGTGCATCTTCAGCTTGTCTGTGATTATACGAGTTGGTGATCCCGGATGAACTCAGCCAAACGAGTGCACGCTTACTTGCATTGATTTCCACCGGCAAGGTGATAAAGCTGAACAATGTAGTCATAGCAAACAGGATAATACCTGCCAGCAATAACTGAGGGAATGTATTCAGCAATAAAATACCTCCCAACAATACCCATGTCATGATAGAAGACGCAAAGCTCACTACCGGAACCAATGCGCTACGCATTTTCAACGGCGCATACATACGTGCGTGCTGAACAGCGTGCCCACATTCATGGGCAGCTACGGCAGCCGCCATTATACTGTTACTTTCATACACACCTTCACTCAAGTTCACTGTTTTATTTGCAGGATTGTAGTGGTCGGTCAATCGTCCCGGAGTATGTGTTACTTGTACATCATAAATTCCATTGTCATGCAACATCTTCAAAGCCACGTCGCGTCCTGTCATGCCATTGCCGGTAGGGATCTTGGAGTACTTCTTGAATTTGTTCTGCAAATTCATCTGCACCAGCCAACTTACTACGGCAATTCCAATAAATAATACCCAATAAGACATCATATACTTTTCAATTTTAATTATTACTCTATATCTTTATAAACAAATTGTTTGCCAAAAATAAGGGGAAACGTTCAATGTCAGAATAGTTTCCCCTTGCTTTTATGAAGAATTAGCTAAAAATTAGTCAATCGTAAGTTCTACCACATAGTCAATATCTTTCGGGACTTCCGCAAATTCCAGCAGAACGCCCGCTTTCGTTTTGGTAAGGCGAACCGGAGACTGATCTTTAAATACAACCGCCTTCTTCACTTTCTTATCTGTCAAAGGCAGGAATAATGCTTTATCTTTCAAATCCAGAATATGCACATAGAGTTTGTTCCCTTTCTGTGTAGTCACTCCCCAATCGTGAGGCGCAACCACACCGCCACGTGTTCCATAGATTGTCTCTCCGTATTGTTTCATCCACTCGCCCATCTCTTGCAAACGTTGTACTGCCACTGCAGGAAGTTCTCCGTCAGGTTGAGGACCGATGTTCATCAGAAGATTGGCATTCTTGCCGGCAGCCTTCACCAGATAATGAATCAATGTTTTGGTAGACTTATAGTTTTGGTCGGTAATCTTATATCCCCACATCCCATTCATGGTTTCGCAAGTTTCCAGCGGCAGGTGACTTACATCCTGTCCGGAGAGCCCTGCCGTATTCTCACCCGGCAGGTCACGTTCGAAGATTTGAATATCCTCACCGGCAAAAGGCGTCTGATGATGATTATTTCCGACCAGGCACCCCGGTTGGAGCTTATGAATCAAAGCATACTGTTCGGGCAATTCCCAATCAAAGTCTTTATTCTGATCCTGATCCCACCAGCCGTCGAACCAGATAGCACCTACGGGACCGTAGTTCGTAAGCAATTCCGTCAACTGGTTATTCATAAATTGATAATAGCTTTTCCAGTTTCCTTTTGAATCCGGCCGCCCCGTTCCACGCCCTGTACGTCCCCAGGGATAGTCTTCACGCGCCCAGTCAAGATGAGAATAATAGAAATGAAGTTTGATTCCCTGTTTGGCACAGGCAGCAGCAAGCTCCTTCACAATGTCTCTTTTGAAAGGAGTAGCTTTCACCACATTATAATCCGAATATTTGGTATCAAACATCGAGAAACCCTCGTGGTGACGGGTCGTAAAACAGATATATCTGGCTCCCGAAGCCTTGATAGACTGTACCCACTTATCCGCATTAAACTTGGAAGGATAAAATCCACCTGCCAGTTTGGCATACTCTTTATAATTCAGATTTATGTTTGTCATAGTCCATTCACCGGTAGCAAGCATTGCATACAGTCCCCAATGAAGGAAAATACCAAACTTATTATCCTGAAACTCTTCCCGTGCTTTCAAGTTTTCTTCTGTCGGCTGATAGGAAGACTGGGCAAAAGCCCCACAACTCATGGCGAGTAATAAAAGAAAAGAAATAAAACGTGTTTTCATAAGGCATTTATTATTTGTGTCCATACTAAGCAACAAAGATTTGAACAAGAAAGGCGGAGTTTTTCTTCAATCTCCGCCTTCCCAAAAATATAATAAATCAATTGTTATTCTTCAGTATAACGTTCGATAGTCTGCGCTCTGTCCGGTCCTACAGATACAATCTTGATTTCTACGCCAAGTTGTTCTTCCAGGAAAGTCAGATAAGCGTTGAATTCTTCCGGGAATTCATCTTCGCTCTGCATCTTGGTCATATCTGTCTGCCAGCCCGGAAGTTCTGCATATACAGGTTCCACCCCTTCAGTGATGTCGTATGGGAAATAATCAATTTCTTCACCGTTAACTTTGTAAGCTACACAAGCTTTGATTGTTTCGAAAGTATCGAGTACATCGCTCTTCATCATAATCAATTTGGTAACCCCGTTTATCATAACGGAATACTTCAGCGCTACCAGGTCAATCCATCCGCAACGACGCTTACGTCCTGTAACCGAACCGAACTCATGTCCCAACGTACACATCTTGTCACCTGTTTCATCAAACAGTTCTGATGGGAACGGACCTGCTCCTACGCGAGTACAATATGCTTTGAAGATACCGTAAACTTCTCCGATACGGTTGGGAGCTACGCCCAATCCGGTGCAGGCACCGGCACAAACTGTATTGGAAGAAGTAACAAACGGATACGAACCGAAGTCGATATCAAGCATAGTACCTTGTGCACCTTCACAAAGAACGCTCTTACCGTCCTTCAACAGATTATTCACTTCATGTTCGCTATCTACAAAATGGAATTGTTTCAGGTATTCGATACCTTCCAACCATGCTTTTTCCAGTTCAGTAAGATCGTATTCATAATTCAGGCTCTTCAGAATTTGTTCGTGACGAGCTTTTGCGGCAGCATACTTCTGGTCGAAATTATGAAGAATATCACCTACACGAACACCGTTACGGCTCACTTTATCCGTATAAGTAGGGACCGATCCCTTACCGGTAGTTCCCACTTTGGCAGCTCCTTTGGCAGCTTCGTAGGCAGCATCCAGAATACGGTGTGTCGGAAGAATAAGATGAGCTTTCTTTGAAATGTGCAAACGTTCTTTCAGCGGATGACCTGATGCTTCAAGCGCTTCTGCCTCTGCCTTAAACAATGCCGGATCAAGTACCACACCGTTACCGATGATGTTTACCTTGTTTCCTTGAAAAATACCGGAAGGAATAGAGCGAAGCACATACTTCTGTCCTTCAAACTCAAGTGTGTGACCGGCATTCGGGCCGCCCTGGAAAACGAGCAACCACATCGTACTTAGGTGTTAATACGTCGACTACTTTTCCTTTACCTTCGTCGCCCCATTGTAATCCTAATAGAACATCTACTTTCATTTTTCTTTTTTATTGTTGTTATTTACTTTTTTCCGTTTGTTAGCTCTGTCGCACTTGCTGCATACTCCATATATATATAAGGAGTAATGCGAAAGTTGAAAGCGGCTTAATTTTGTATTTTCAATGGCATGCTGCAACTCCTCGTTCTGAAACTCGGTCACTTTACCGCACTGAGTACATATCTGGTGATGATGTGTCTCGCGATTATATGATTTTTCGTATTGGGAGGAAGTGCCGAACTGGTGCTTGATAACCAGCCGCGCATTGATAAGAAGGATAATAGTATTGTAGAGAGTCGCCCGGCTCACCCGGAAATTCTCCTGGTCCATCATCCGCGAATAGAGCATATCTATATCGAAATGACCGTCAATAGAATAGATAGTATCGAGTATGGCGTAGCGTTCAGGAGTCTTACGATGCCCGTTCGCCGTGAGATATTCCGTGAATATCTGCCTTACTGTATCTTTCACATTTTGAGTTTCCATTATCAGCCAAAATTAGCGCGAACAAAGTTAAGCCTTTTTTGCGGAAAGCAAAAGAAATTCCTCTAAAAGAAAATACAATGTTATCTGTTATTAAATAATAAGGTGATAAAGTTATGGTCAAGTCCGTCCCCCTATCACCTTATACAATCATAGTCTTATTATATTATAAATCTGCAGCCTCTTCTTTCACCATATTATAAAGTATCTGCTCCGCTTCTACCTCAGAATCGGCCATTCCTTCTACCAACCGGCACACCTGAAAAGCGTGTTCCTCGTTATGCTGCATATACTTGCGGATCACCAGCAACGCCGCATTACGCACGTGATAACTCTCGGAATGAACTGCACAGATTGCCTGGTCGAGCAATTCGCCTGAGGCCCGTTCCGTCATATCACCTTTCTTCATCAGGAGACGGGCGGCAGTCAGGAAACCACAAGTCTGCACATATTCCTGTTCATCAGCAATCCAGTGAAGAGATTTGGCAGGAGCATACGGCAAATGCTGAAAGAGATTCATGCAAGTCAGCTCGGCTATTTCGATATTTTGAATATCCTCTACCCAGATGTCCGCTATCTCAGGATAAAAGGTATCAATCGGTTGAAGCATGGCAGCCATGATCTTACACTCGCGGATATTTCCTCTTTCCACAAGGCTTGCGCCAGGTCATGATTCTTCTCATAACCTTCGGCAATCATCTTGATACGAGGCAGTTCCACTCCGAAATTGAGTTTATAAAGCAGCCCTTTCTCACGCATACTTTGGGACACAGCCCCGTTCATAGAGAGACGGAGCTGTGTTTTGATATCTTTTAATTGTTCTTTTATATCCATATTCAAATCAGTTGTTTATCGAAGGCAATGGAGAGTAATCCGTGCTGTAACGCAGCATTTGCTCTACATAACCTTCATCATAGTCCACTGTGACATCTGTAACAGTTCCGTTATCATCCGTCACCAGTTCGTATTTCGGATTCACAAAGCCTTTGTAAGGAGCTAGATCCAGCTTCTTGTAGCGTTCCAGATACTTCAGCATGCAGAACCGGGTCTACTTTTACAGCATAGTTTTCTACCAATGCACGCGCACCTTCAAAGTCACCTGTCGACTTGATTCGCTGGATTTCAGCCAGCAGTTCGCCGAAAAGCTCACGCACTTTCTGGTAGTCATTGATTACGACATACGTCTTTCCGTCTTTCTTCACCATTTCGACCACTTTATCGGCAGCACCTTTCTCAAATACCCAACGGGCTATCAGCTGGCGGTTGCGCATGTGAGCTTCCTCCACAGTATTTCCCGGTTCGATGCGTACCAGCTGCGTCATTAACCCGTTCATCAGATAAGTATAATATTGAGCCTTATAAGCATCGGGAGAAGAAAGGAGTCCCAGTTCCACCAGCTTCGGGTCAGCCACATAATACAAGTCCGAACAAATCGGCACGTGCCTCTTCGATGGTAGAGCCATACGCTTTCAAAGCATCAGGATCCACACCCGGAAGCAACTTACCGGAACCGTGTCCAAACATTCGTGCAAGTCCGTATGCAGCTCATCCGTTAAATCAGCATACGCATCAATCAGTTTTATTTCCGCATCGCTATATACAAATTCTTCGTTGAATCCGTTTCCGTGAGCAGCTTTATTATAAGCGTCTGTTATATTTCCGATAGTCACGGATTTAGATCCGTGATGAGCACGAATCCAGTTAGCATTCGGAAGGTTGATACCAATCGCTGTCGCCGGATAAAGATCACCGGCAAGGATAGCGGCAGTGATTACTTTAGCCGATACACCTTTCACCTCATCTTTCTTGAAAGCTTTATCAACCGGAGAATGATCTTCAAACCATTGGGCGTTACTGCTGATAATCTCCGTACGATGAGTCGATTCAGATCCTTGAAGTTAACCAACGATTCCCAACTAGCTTTCATGCCCAGCGGGTCGCCATAACTTTCGGTAAACCCGTTCACAAAGTCTATCCGCGAATCAAGGTCCTTCACCCAAAGAATTGCATACTCGTCGAAATCCTTCAAGTTACCCGTTTCATAGAACCGGATCAGCTTGGTGATAACCGCTTTCTGCGCCTCACTCTCAGCCACACCTTCCGCTTTCTTCAGCCAGTAGACAATCTTCTCAATCGCCTGCGTATAAAGTCCGCCTACTTTCCAAACCTTTTCCTCCAACTTTCCATTCTCTTTCACCAGACGACTGTTCAAGCCATACGACACCGGAGTCTCGTCCTTCGGGTCTTTCATTGCATTGTAGAAGTCTTCGGCTTCCTTCTGCGTCACTCCGTCGTAGTAGTTGCAGGCGGAGGTCAGCACAAGGTCTTCACCGTCAGCCTGATTCACCCGCTTCGACATGATAGCCGGGTCGAAAATCACGGGGAACAGTTCAGCGCAAAGTTGTTCGGCAGTCTGTCCGTCTGATAACGGAAGCAATTGGGCATCAATGCCAAGCACGGCCTGTTTCAGAGAAATCCTGCGAGAAGTTGGGCACAAATTTCTCCGTACCATAGTGGTGGTGAATACCATTGGAGAACCATACCCTTTTCAGGTACACCTCCATATTCTTAAAGTCAGGTGTTGTTTTATCTCCCTGATAGTTTGTATATACTGCTTCGAGCATCCTGCGGATTCTCAAATTATACTTTCCATTTTGATCGAATAAGATGTCCCGTCCTTCCAGAGCAGCCTCTGTCAGGTAGTAAATCAGTTCTTTCTGTTTCAGCGTCAGTTCCTCAAATCCGGGAACCTTATAACGCAATATCTGTAAATCAGCAAATTGTTCCACTGTATAATCAAATTTTTCTGCTTCAGCAGTTGTTGTTTTGACTCCTCCGCACGATGTTAAAAGCGTAGCGGTCACCGTCATTGAAATAAGATGTTTTTTCATAATGCTAGTATTGATTAATTAAAATGAGAAAAGGAATTATCTCCAAACTCTTTCATTTAGAGGTAATTCCTTTTGGTCAGTTTCGGAACGCGCAATTACTTCTTATCTTCGAAATGTCTTTTGCGATAACCATTAGGAGTCTCACCTACGTTTTTGTAAAATGCAGCGTAAAAAGATTGACGATTTGCAAAGCCAACCATAGCGCTAATTTCTTCCACATTTTTGTCGGCATAACGTTTGTCAGTCAATAAATGCAAAGCATCTTTTACTCTGTATTCATTCAACAGGCAAGAATAGTTCATGCCAAAGCGTGAGAGTTACTACTGCAGAAAGGTAACGAGTATTCGTCTTCAATTCTTTCGCCAAGTCCTTTGCTGAATAGTCAGGATCCTTGTACTTTTTCTGTACAACGATGATATTCAGGATCTTGTCATACAACTCGTCTGCCAATTCCGGTCTAATCAAAGACCTGTATGCAGCCTTTTTTTCTTTCTTTTCCCTCAAATTGTAGGGACGTTTTTTCGGAGTTTCCTCCGTTTTTTTGTTCTCTAAATCACTCATTGAATTAACTGGTTAGGGTTTGTTCATTTGTTAATAATTGCTCATTTGCAACATAACATGTTACAAATGTCTTACTTTTTTTTTAAACACACAATTATTTTGTGCATTTTTTTCTAAATAAACAATCAAAAACCTTGAAAAAGAGGGAATAGGGTTGAATAATAAGAAACTTTAACTATTTATAATTCATATCAGAAACTGAAATCTACACATAATGAAAATTGCCAAAGAAAAATGTACCTTTGCAGCAAATTTAAATAATCGTCAATGAGAGAAACTCTAAAAACATATTTCGGTTACGATAGTTTCCGTCCCTTGCAAGAAGAAATTATCCGTCATATTATGAGCAGGCAGGATGCACTGGTATTAATGCCCACCGGCGGAGGAAAGTCCATCTGTTACCAACTGCCGGCACTGCTTTGCGAAGGCACGGCTGTCGTGGTTTCTCCCCTCATTTCACTGATGAAGGACCAAGTGGAAGCATTGCAAGCCAACGGCATTGCCGCCGGAGCGCTGAACAGCAGCAACGATGAACGGAAAACGCCAACCTGCGCCGCGCCTGTATCGAAGGCCGCCTGAAACTGCTTTATATATCACCGGAAAAGTTACTGGCAGAAAAAGACTATCTCCTGCGGGATATGCATATCTCACTGTTCGCTATTGACGAGGCTCATTGCATTTCCCAATGGGGACACGACTTCCGTCCGGAATATACGCAAATGGGAATGCTCCACCAACAATTCCCGCAAGTACCGATCGTTGCATTAACCGCTACTGCGGATAAAATCACTCGCGAAGATATTGTCCGCCAACTGCATCTGGTTCACCCCCGTACCTTTATTTCTTCTTTCGACCGGCCGAACATCAGCCTGACTGTCAAACGAGGCTTTCAGGCAAAAGAAAAGAACAAGGCGATTCTGGAGTTTATCAACCGACACAGCGGAGAAAGCGGGATTATTTACTGCATGAGCCGGAGCAAAACGGAGACCGTGGCGCAGATGTTGCAAAAGCAGGGAATCCGGTGCGGAGTCTATCATGCCGGATTGTCCGCACAGAAACGGGACGAGACACAGGATGATTTTATCAACGACCGCATTCAGGTGGTATGCGCCACGATTGCTTTTGGTATGGGAATCGACAAATCAAATGTGCGTTGGGTCATTCATTATAATCTGCCCAAAAGTATCGAAAGTTTTTATCAGGAGATCGGGCGTGCCGGACGTGATGGGTTGCCGAGCGACACGGTTCTGTTCTATTCGCTGGGCGACCTGATCCTACTGACCAAGTTTGCCACGGAAAGCAACCAGCAAAGCATTAACCTGGAAAAGCTCCAACGGATGCAACAGTACGCAGAAGCCGATATCTGCCGGAGAAGAATCTTATTGAGCTATTTCGGTGAAACGGCGACGGAGGACTGCGGTAATTGTGACGTCTGCAAGAACCCTCCGCAACGGTTCGACGGGACTGTCATTGTACAAAAGGCATTGAGCGCCATTGCACGCACTGAACAGCAGATCGGTACAGGCGTATTGATTGACATTCTTCGTGGAAGTTATTCGGCGGAAGTGACCGGAAAAGGGTATCAGGAACTAAAGACTTTCGGTGCCGGACGGGAGATTCCACCACGCGACTGGCAGGATTACCTGCTTCAAATGCTGCAACTCGGTTATTTCGAAATTGCGTATAATGAGAACAATCATCTCAAAATTACGCCAAGCGGAAGCGATATTTTATTCGGAAGAACAAAAGCCATGCTCGTCGTCATTCATCGTGAAGAAGTTTCAACAAGCAAAGGGAAAAAGAAAAAAATAGTGGTTACAAAAGAACTACCACTCGGTTTGCCGGGGACAGAGAGCGAAGATCTGTTTGAAGCGTTGCGCGGATTAAGAAAGCAGCTTGCCGACCAGGAAGCACTTCCCACTTACATTGTTCTATCAGACAAAGTATTACATTTGCTTTGTATTTCCCGCCCCACCACCATTGAAGAATTCGGTTCGATCAGTGGTATCGGTGAATACAAAAAGAAAAAATACGGAAAGGACTTCGTAAATCTGATTCGGCAGTTCGTCTGACAATCCGTTGAAAAAAGTCCATTTCTTGTCAAGAGCAAGTTTACATATTATTAACAAGGAAGGGGAGGAAATGAAAGGACAGTGAAGGAATCAGCTCCTCTCATCTGTTCTCCCCCTCATCCCCGGGGTGTATAGGCATAAGAAGGAAGACGAGCAACGGTCTGCCTAGGGGTAAAAGGTAATGAGGTGCCTTGTGAACGGTTTAAACAGAGCCTCTATTTCCGGTAAACAGAGCCTCCGTTTCTATAAAATAGAGGCTCTGATAAGGAGAAACAGAGGCTCTATCCGGCAGAGTAGAAACGGGCAGATACAAAAATAGGGAGGCAATCGCCCCCCTATTCTATCTCAATTAAAATCAAATGATATCTTATTATTACTTATACAAAGATACTATATCCAAAAGCCAAAGTCAAGTTTTTAAGGCATTATTTTCATCCGTTTACTTTCAAAAGGCATTTGGCATAAACTGCACATTACTTACATTGCTGAAGTTGTTCGTGCAGATCGGCAGGCGGTACGCCCAAAGAAATAGCTTTCTCAAAATCGGCTTTCGCCAGCGCTTTCTTTTTCTGCATCAGGTAAATGTTACCGCGCAACAAATATGCGTCAGCCAAAGAAGCATTCAGGCGAATAGCTTCTTCCAAATCGACCAGTGCCAGGTCTTCATGCTTCATTTCCCGTTCCACATCGGCGCGGGCAACGTAGAGCGTAGCGTCCTCCGGAGTCTCTACGATCATCTTATTCAGGATGTCGAGCGACTCACGGAATTTCTCCTCTTTCTGTTCCAGAGTAGCCAGTCCGAGACGGCCGCTGTAACTCTGCGGGTCAAGTTCCAGCAAACGGTTATAATCAATCCGTGCAGCAGGATAATCTCTACGGAGGATGTAGATATAGGCACGCATCAGCAAAGCCTCTTTATTCTGCTTGTCTTCATCAAGCACTCGACAATAGTCAGTATAAGCACGGTCCGTCCGCCCCGTTTCCATGTAGATAGCGGCACGGTCGAGCAGAATCGGGACTGCCAACGGAGCGAAGTTCAATGCAAAAGAATAGGATTCGAGTGCCTTGTCATACTCGCCCAAACGACGCTGCACCAAGCCCAGATTGGAAAAGAGCAACGCATTTTTCGCATTCTTCGGTTCCAGTTTCAATGCCTGGAGCAACAGTTCTTCCGCCCGGTGAAAACTGTCCTTCTCAATACACTCTATCGCTTTCTCGGACAACTGCTGATAGGTTTGCGCACTCAACGCAACCGGAAAACAGAACAGCAACGCTATAATAATTCTTACCATACGGTTCAGGTTTAATGAATAACTTAGTCCAACGGATACGCATCAAATGCGAACAACTCTGTTGACAAATAACGCTCTCCCGTATCAGGTAACAACGCTACTATTTTTTTGTTCTTGAATTCGGGACGTCCCGCCAACAAACGGGCCGCATATACTGCCGCTCCCGAAGAAATCCCGGCGAGCAAACCTTCGGTTGCCGCCAATTCACGTCCCGCACGAATCGCTTCATCATCGGGCACACCGATCACTTCATCCACCACAGAAGCATCATAAAGTTTCGGAATAAAATTGGCACCAATCCCCTGAATACGATGCGGAGCCGCCTCTCCTCCTGCCAACACCGGAGACGCTGCCGGTTCCACAGCAACAATATAAATATTCGGATTATGTTTCTTCAAAGCACGGGCTACACCGCAAACCGTTCCTCCGGTACCAACTCCCGCCACAAAAGCCGCGACTTCGCCGTCCGTATCTTTCCATATTTCCTCACCTGTCGTCCGTTCATGAACAGCCGCATTGGCCGGATTCTCAAATTGTTGTAAAATCACCGAACCGGGAATACTATCACGCAGTTCCTCCGCTTTAGTGATAGACGCTGCCATGCCTCCCAGTCCGTCCGTCAATACGATTTGTGCACCGAGTGCCTTCAACAGATTCCTCCGTTCCAGGCTCATCGTTTCGGGCATAGTCAATATGAGGTGATACCCTTTTATAGTAGCCACCATTGCCAGCCCGACACCTGTATTTCCGCTTGTGGGCTCAATAATCGTCGCACCGGGTTTCAATAATCCCCGAACTTCAGCATCTTCAATCATCGAAAGAGCCACCCTGTCTTTTACACTTCCCGCCGGATTAAAAGCCTCCAGCTTGGCAATAATATTTTGTTCCAGACCATACTTTCCACAATAACCGGAAAGTTCCATCAGAGGAGTATTCCCCACTAAATCTGTTAGTTTCTTTGCAATCTTTGCCATTTTATTACATTTTATGTCACTTGTACGACAAAGATAGAGAAAAAAAGGTATGTTTTATATCACATCATGAGAAAGATAACGAAAAGTATACTAACTTTGTATCCGTTCAATCTTTTTAAGTTTACATATATGAAAAAGAGAATTATACAATTTCTCACGACCTATTTTTTATTTGTTCTCTTATTCGCACTTCAGAAACCAATCTTCATGGTTTATTACCGTGAATTATATATCAACGCGTCTCTCGGAGACTACTTCCGCGTCATGTGGCACGGATTCCCCTGGATTTATCACTGGCGGGATATCTGACCGCTATTCCGGGCTTACTGCTCATCGCCTCCGCCTGGACCGATTCATCCGTGCTCCGTCGTATCCGCCAAGTCTACTTCGGACTGATTGCTTTCATCATGGCTTGCATCTTTATCGTCGACCTGGGATTGTACGGCTTTTGGGGATTCCGCCTGGACGCCACTCCGATTTTCTATTTCTTCTCCTCTCCCAAGGACGCCATGGCAAGTGTCAGCTTTTGGTTCGTACTGCTGGGGATAGTAGCCATGCTGATTTACGCCGGTATTTTATACTGCATATTTTCTACTACGTACTGATCCGCGAGAAGAACCCCATGAAGATACCTTATCGCCGGCAAAATGTCTCTCTCGCATTATTATTACTGACGGCAGCGCTTTTCATCCCTATCCGCGGCGGTTTCACCGTATCGACCATGAACTTAAGCAAAGTATATTTCAGTTCCGACCAACTGATGAATCATGCAGCCATCAATCCGGCATTCAGCTTCATGTACTCCGCCACGCACCAGAATAACTTCGAGAAGCAATATCGTTTCATGGACCCTAACACAGCCGACGAAGCTATTTGCGGAAATGGTGGACAAACCCGCCACACCGGCCGACAGCATCCCGCAACTCCTGAATACCCAACGCCCGAACATTATCTTTATTATCCTTGAGAGTTTCTCCACACACTTGATGGAAACTTTCGGAGGACAGCCTAATGTGGCTGTCAACATGGATAAATTCGCCAAAGAAGGTATATTATTCAGTAACTTCTATGCCAACAGCTTCCGTACCGACCGTGGTCTGGCGTCTATCATCAGCGGATATCCCGGACAGCCGAGCACCAGCATCATGAAATATCCCGAAAAGACGGACAAACTTCCTTCCATCCCCCGCAGCTTGAAAAACGCCGGATACAGCCTCGAATATTATTACGGCGGAGATGCCGATTTTACCAATATGCGCTCTTACCTGGTATCTTCCGGTATCGAGAAGATTATTTCCGATAAAGATTTCCCTCTGTCCGAACGTACAGGCAAGTGGGGAGCACAGGATCACGTTTTGTTCCAACGCCTGCTGAAAGACCTGAAAGAAGAAAAACAACAAGAACCGTTTCTGAAACTTGTTCAGACATCAAGCAGCCACGAACCATTCGAAGTTCCGTTTCACCGGCTGGATGACAAGGTTCTCAATGCATTCGCTTATGCCGACAGTTGCGTAGGCGACTTCATCAAACAATACCAGGAACTCCCACAGTGGAAAAATACAGTATTTGTACTCGTTCCCGATCATCAAGGAGCCTATCCGTATCCAATCGAGAATCCACTGGACGGCCAAACAATCCCACTGATTTTAATTGGAGGTGCGATAAAGGAACCAGGTGAGATAGATACTTATGCTTCGCAGATTGACATTGCCGCCACCCTGCTTTCACAATTAGGATTGCCACACGATGAATTTACTTTCAGCAAGGATATCCTGAATCCGGGTTCTCCTCATTTCGGATACTTCACCCGCCCGGACTACTTCGGAATGGTGACTCCCGATAACCAATTGGTATATAATCTGGATGCCAACACCGTACAACTTGACGAAGGAACGGAGAAAGGAGCAAATTTGGAAAAAGGAAAAGCTTTCTTACAGAAGCTCTACGACGACCTGGCCAAACGCTAGAATTAAAGAAATACAGATTATTTATAAGGTAATATAGGACAATTTTACTATTCTTTATTGTATATTTGCAATAAAGCCTGATGATACACAGCGGAATTGTCCAATATCTTTCGGAGATAGATACAAATATCTTCTTATCTTTCAATG
>VOFI01002072.1_pt1 | contig 32231 bp, 53 predicted proteins | sample 5384131 | NCBI WGS metagenome assembly VOFI01 (sample SAMN12384728, study PRJNA508395) | human gut metagenome | isolation source: healthy gut H | host: Homo sapiens
TCGCGGGTTTCGGTTACGTATTCCATGGCCCGTACTTATGGAATGGTAGCCAGAATAAGCATCATCGCCGAGCAGTACCAGATAACGGTTGCCCTGCAAAAAATCTTGGTCCATGCCCGCATGATTCAAGAGTCACTTACAACTGCGGTATCTCCTGCGGAATAGCAGTTACCCCCAGTGATACCTCGTCGACGGCAAAGGTAACCAAAGCTCCCTCGCCTTCCGCAGAAACCGGTTCCGCCTGAACGGCGGTAACCACGCAGTAAGCCAGCGGGAGACCATTCTCCTGTGCCTGACGCAAAAGTCGTCAGTATCGGGAAAAATAGCTGGAACCCAGCGAAACATACCGCAATCCACTGGAGGTTGTCGAATGGGTTTGACAGAGAAGTTCGTGGGGTCGCCTGTTCTGACAAATTTAGGCAGAGTGCAGGAGGAAAACTTATAAAGCCTGTCAGTAACCGGCCTAAAAGCGTTTCATCACGACTCCTGTTCAAACAGTCACAATGAGTTTTTTATTTTTATCACTGCTGTTTATAAACCCCTTTTTGAATCTTAGCTGGGAACCGCCGAGAGAACTGAAAAGGCACTCTGTTCAATAGCATAATCCTACGGATCATCTGACGGAGGGTTATCCGTTTGAAATCAGTAGTTCGCTGATTTTTCCACGTCCACTCCCCTTTGCTGTTGATAAAGCGAGCGGCTTGAATCGGTGAATTTGAAAGTCCTGGTAAAGATCGTCCAGAAAGGTATCGTCCGGGTCGGCGTTTTTGGGGTCGGGTTGCTTAACAGCACCCGCGCCGACCGCGGCCATTTCTGCAAAAAGCGGGCGAGTTCGGCTTGCTGCCCTGATCGCCGAATGCGTGTTCGAATAGCTGGTGAAATTTGCGGTGGGTGACAAGGGACGGTAAGGCGGATCAAAATAGACAAGGTGTGAGCGTCAATAAATTTTGCGGCCTGACGATAATCCCCGCAGGTCATGGTCACATGCTGAGATCGCCTGGGAAATGCGGAGCAGATTCTCGCTGTCGCAAAATGCGGGGGCCTTATATTAATCCCCATAGGGACATTGAACAGCCCCTTGCGGTTTACCCGGTACAGCCCGTTGAAGCAGGTCTTGTTGAAAAAGGAACAAAGTGCCTTTTTCAGCTTCTGTTTGCTGCTCTGTTCCAGCAAAGTGCGTTATAGCGTTCCCGTTTTTTGATAATAGTGAATCCTGCGGTGCTCGGAATCCAGCGGGAGATAGTTTTGCTGCATGGCGGACAGCTGTTCGATCAGGGAAGATACATGATCCCGGATGGCTTCGTAGGGTTGCGGATTAGTTCAGGGTTGATGTCGTTGATATAAACCTCTTCCAGTGAATAACGGGAGAGGAGGTCAAACAGCACCGCTCCGCCGCCGACAAAGGCTCGGCATATCGGGTGATTTCGGAACCCAGCCCAGCTGGATATTGTTTGCGAATACTGGCTAACAGATGGTTTTTGCCGCCTGCCCATTTTATGGGCAAAGGGCTTCAGCAACGGCCGGGAGATCGGCAAACTTTTTGGATCTTGGCAGATCGGCGGGGAGCATCCAGCCGCTGTTATTCTGGTACGCGCCGGGGGAATTTGCCCGTTTTGGCAAAAGGGCGTCAACCTGCTGCAGAGAGACATGTTCCATTGAGCGGCGGCTTCTTTGGCCGGCAAAAGCGCATGGACACCTTCCTTTCAAACGAAATGACAGACGGGCTGGAGCGGGACTGCCGCGTTTTTTGCCGGGAATGCCGTTCTGGCGGCAGACTGCCAGCCTGTCCTTCCATTCTCTATTATATGCGATCCCAGGAGGAATAGCGAGCTTTTTTGAGAAGAGAAGACACGAAACCGCTGGCGTTTGTTTGCGCGGGAGCCACTTGCTGTGTATAAAAATAAAAAATCGGCAGGAAAACCCTGCGGATTGAAACGCCGTAAACGGCAAACTATTCTCTTGCTGAACTGCGGAGCGCGACGGGCAGCCTTGAGGCCATATTTTTACGCTCTTTCATACGTGGGTCACGGGTCGGGAAGCCAGCTTTTTTCAGGACCGGACGGAGTTCCTCGTTGTACTGGAGCAGCGCACGGAAATACCGTGACGGATTGCACCAGCCTGACCGGTTACGCCGCCGCCGGCAACGCGGCAGACAATGTCGAACTTGCCGAGGCAGTCGGTGAGGTTGAGCGGTTGACGAACAATGAGTTTCAGCGTTTCAAGGCCGAAATAATCGTCAATGTCTCTGCCGTTGATGGTGATATTGCCGTTGCCAGCGCCAAAACGCGAACACGTGCGACCGAGCTTTTTCTTCTGCCGGTGCCGTAGAAATAAGGTTTCGATTCGTACATTTCCATTGCCTCCTCTTACTTAAAACTCGCAGTTTACAGGGTTCTGGAGCGGCATTGTTGTGCTCGGCCCCTCTAAACACGCAGACGGCGCAGCTGAGCGGCGCCAGTTTGTTGCAATGAGGAAGCATGCCCTCAATGGCCAATGTCATACCTTTTCCGGGTTCTCTTCCATCAATTTGTGTATTTGACTTCTTTTTTCAGTCCGCCGACCCAGCCGGTATGCCACTGGTACACCTTCTGGTTGAGCTTGTTCCCCGGTGAGAACAGCTTTTTCGGCATTGATGACGATGACGTGGTCACCGCAATGGGTGGGGGGGTTGGTTTCTGTTTTTGCCGTGCAGGAATGTGCGCAGCAGGCGCAACGCGGTTCAGCGCGTTTTGCCGGCAGCGTCCAACACATACCATTTACGCGTAATCTCGCTCGCTTTTGGCATATAGGTTGACATGGGATTCCCTCCATCTTCACTATGGTTTTCACAAAAAACGCCCGAAGACGTTCGAAAACACAGATTTTCAGTTGCTCAATTATTATAATATGGCGGTATGTGCTTGTCAATTGTTATTTTTTTTTTTAATTTACATCCCTTATACTCTTGTAATCGCTCTTAATATCTCCTTTTTCTCTCTGTTTCTTGTTTCCATTCTGGTTTTTTGCTTCAGATGATAATTCTGTAAAAACGGATGAAAACAAAAAAAAAAGCGGGGAACTGCCCCGCTCTTTTCGTTTTTATCAAGTTCTGCATAAAGCGCCTGAAATTCCTGTTTGAAGCTGGTCAAATCCATGCGGGAAACACGCGTCATAGGCTGCTGCAGGGTGCCAGGGTAGACTTTTCGTCGCTGGCTACATAGAAGCAGAGAAATTGCGCTCACTGGTCCGTAGTCTTCATCATACGGATGAAGACTCATGACAAAAGCGATCCCCTGCATGAAAATCCGGTGAGCAGAGAAAAGAGCCGACCGGGCTGAGCGACAGAATAATACTTTCCTGCTCCATTCCGGCCCAAGTTTCATTTACTGTGAGTTCTACCCGCTTCACAGTGTATTCAAAAGGGTTCCATGGTCGGTTCGGTTTTTTCTCATAATATTCAGTGGGAATGTACTGCCGTGTGACATCCGGAAGAAACTGCTTGACCGTTACGTCTGCAATAATTTTGATCCCTTCCATTTGGTCTTCAAAGGGGCACTACGCCAACCGAGGCCACCGGCGGGTTGTCGAACAGCTTTGAAATCATACTGCTTGGAGCCCCCGAGGCCAGAGAGCGGCGACCAATATGACAACAATGAGCAGAAAACCAATGCAGATAAATACAATTCGTTTTTCTTTCATCTAAAATTTTAATATTTTCTTTTTTATAAATATGTTTTTGTACTATCTATAAAATAAAATTAATCTTGAGCGGCTCTTATCCCGCTTTTACTACAAGCATATAGGCGTTTATTTTAAACGGCTCTTTTAGCTGGGAAGTAGGGTGCTTCTTGTTCCATGATGCAACCGATTCCCACCAAGGGCTCTTTAGGTATGTAAAAAGTGGAAGTATTACAAGAGTTGACAGACATAAAATAATGATGTATAGTTAAAATACCCTATAGGGGTATACCGTATTGCTTCTGCCTGTGCAGGACACAACACCGGAGGTGCACAATGGTTAACAAACATCAATACAACGAAGCGGTTCTTTCGCGCCTTTCCCGTATTGAAGGACAGATTCGCGGCATAAAGGCAATGGTGGAAAACGGACGCGACTGCGAGGACATTTTCATGCAGATTTCCGCAGTTGGTTCGGCGATTACCAATGTTTCGCTGCTCATTGTAGAGGATCACATTGAGCACTGCGTCAAAGCGGGGATTGATTCAGGCGACACGCAGGCCACGCTCGATAATCTGGTTGATCTGTTCCGGCAGTTTGCCAAGCTGAAGTAAAAAGCATACACCATTTTTAAGGAGGCACTTTTTATGACAAAACATGCAGATACGCATGATGAAGAACACCGCAGTACGGCGGGTTCTGCCAGCTTTGCCGCTGATTCTAAGCCATCCGGATGCAGCGGCTCCTGCGCGGGGGTGTGCAGGCTGTGGGGATTCGATGTATCCCCCGTACAACCCGTTTGAACACATGGAGGAGGAAGAAAAACGGCGCCGGAAACGCGAAAAGCACAACCATCACACCGAGCATTCTGGAGATTGCCGGGATGAACATAGCGGGCATTCGCGCAGCGGTTGCGTGAGGCATGAGCATGGGGATGGCTGCGGTTGCGGACACGATCATGAACACGGCGATGAATCCGGGTGGAAACTAATGCTTGTCGGCTGGTTTCAGCAACTGTATGCTTGCTGATCTGCGCAAAATTCATTGCGATGCCGTTCGGCGTTTCTCTCTCTCTGTTTCTTCTGTCTTACCTGATTTGCGGGCGGCGACGTGCTTTTGGCGTGCGCTCGCAAGGTAAAGGCACCGCCTGTTTGATGAAAAATTTTTTGATGGCGATTGCCACCGTGGGTGCTGCCATTGGCGATTATGCCGAGGTATTGCCGTTATGCTGTTTTATCGTTTGGGAAATGCTGCTGAGGATATTGCGGTCAGCCGCTCCCGCCGCTCCATTACGGCACTGATGGACATCCGCGGATTTTGCCCAAACGCTCCGGCGGATGGCAACATCACCTGTAAGCCGGAGGAGGTTGCGCTGGATGATGTGATTGTGGTCAATCTGGGGAGCGCATTCCGCTGGACGGTATAGTGGTTGCGGCCGCTTCTTGGATACTTCAGCGCTTACCGGTGAATCTGTACCGCGATGCAGCCGCGGAAGGGGATGGTGCTCTCCGGCGCCATCAACCAAAATGCAACGCTGGAAATTCGGGTGACCAAACGGTTTCAGGAGTCGACCGTCTCGAAAATTCTGGAGCTCACCCAGAATTCGCCTCGTCCCGTAAAGGCGAACACCGAAAATTCATCACCAAATTTGCGCGCGGGGTTTATACCCCAATCGTAGTGGGAGCTGCGGTTTTTGGTGGCAGTGCTGCCACCGCTTTTCCTCGGTTGGAACACACCTTCGGCGACTGGCTCTACCGCGCCTTGATTTTTCTTGTTATTTCCTGCCCCTGTGCGCTGGTTGTTTCCATTCCGCTTGGCGGCTTTTCGGCAGGTGGCGGTGCCTCAAGCGTGGGGATTCTGGTAAAGGCAGCAACTACCTGGAGCGCTTCATTCGGTTGATACGGTTGTGCTGGATAAGACCGGCACTCCTGACCCGCGGCAGGTTTTCGGTTCAGGGGCATTGAGCCCGGCGGCGGGCGTTCCGGAAGCGGATTTGCTGGGAAGCGGCTGCCATTTTTGCAGAAAGCCGCTCCCACGCGATTGCAAAATCCATTTTGCGGTAACGGTCGGCCGGTGAAGGACAGCCGGATTGCCGAAAAGCCGGGAAAAACGCAGGATTCCGCCGAGGTTCATTGACGGATGGTACCGTTTTGCTGGCCGGAAGCGCCAAGCCTGATGCAGCGGCATGGAATTGCGATGGAGCAGCCGTCATTGTCTGCCGGCACCCTTGTCTATGTGGCGAAAAACGGGATGTTCCTTGGCAGTCTGCTGGATTGCCGATACCCTTAAACCCACCTCTGCTGAGGCGGTACGCGCTCTCAAGGCGGCTGGGGTAAAAAGAAGTCTCACCCGGCGATTCTCCTTCTGCGGCTGCGGCGATTGCCAAAAAAGAGGCGGGTATAACATCGGCGCGCCGGGAACTCCTGCCGCAGGATAAGGATTGCCGCTGTTGACAGCATGCTAGAGGGGGCGCGATCCGAAGCGACGCTCGCTTTGTGGGCGACGGCATCAACGACGCGCGCCGCGGTGATTGCGCGGGCCGATGTCGGCGTGGCGATGGGCGTATTGGTTCCGACGCCGCGATTGAGGCGGCGGATGTTGTCCTGATGACCGACGACCTTGCAAAGCTCCCGCTCGCCATCCGATTGCACGTAAGACCAAGCGGATTGTCACCCAGAACATTGTGTTGCGCTGGGCGTCAAAGATCATTGTTCTTGCGCTGAGTGTTGTCGGTATTACCTCCATGTGGTGCCATCTTTGCAGATGTGGGCGTGGCGCTGCTTGCCATCCTCAACGCCCTGCGAGCCATGCGGGTAAAGGAAGTGCCGGAAATGCCCATGACAAAAGAGCGTTAGCGGTCGTTAGTGGTTATATACGGATTGTCATGGCAAAGTGTTGCTCATAAATTCTAAAACAGCCGCTGTAATTTACAGCGGCTGTTTTTGCGTCTGCAAATCTTCCAGTACAATTGTACAGCCGCGATAACAAAAGCGGTAAAGGTACAATTTTCATATAAATGGCGGCTTCTTCCTGCTGAATCATGTCGTTTGGAAAACGGATGGTTTTGTTGATGGTTGGAGGATTACAGGGTATTTTAAATCACACCATTTCTTTTTCGTTTCTTCTTTCAGTTTTACGGAGCGGTTGGAATCGTATAGGAGAACGCGGAAAGTCGGCAGTTCCCCCTTGTTCAGTTCTAATAAAGAAGCAGGAAGCTGTATGACTATATTTATGTCTGTATACACAGATACAGGTCCATGAGATTTCCGTGACCTATGCGTTTTCTAGTCGAATAAATTTTTTGGCTGAACCTGATTATAGAGGTAGGCACTGAAGCTGCCGTTTGTGTCGCAGGTGGCAAGCAGGACGTCCTTGACACTTTTGATTTTTTGCTCTTCATCTGGCGGTCGAGCCATTCCCGGTTTTTTGCCGATTGACTTCAGGTGCCGCTCCATAACGACGCCGTCAATAATCACGTTGGCGCAAAGCCCCTCCTCCGGCGGATGGAGGTTCATATCCTCAGGGTGAGGGGACGTTTGTCACTGCGCGGCAGAATGCTCAGCCTGCCGTTTGTTTCCAACACGGCAAATTCAATGTCTGCAAGATTAAAATACCCTTTGCTCCCGGCATTGGGTGAGCATTTCGTTTAAATCGATGTGTTCGCGCTTGAGGTTTTGCGCACAATCCGCCCACGGTCAACGACAATGGTCGGCGTGCCATTCATGAACCGGCGCATCCGGATGGATTTGACCGTTGCGACTGAAATAGCAATGGCAATAATGGCGTAAACCGCCATGGCAATGAGCGGGAAATGAAACGGCACCTCATCGTCGGCCGACATTTCTGCTGCGATGGAACCGATGGAAATGCCGATGATGTAGTCAAAAAAAGGTGAGCTGGCTGATTTGTTTGCTCCCCATGAGTTTTGCCAGTACAAACAGTACCGCGATTGAGATGACCGAGCGCAGGGCAATCTCCCCAATGTCAATCCAGATTTGCATATATTTCCCCATTTTCAGATTTTTTTCTTTGGTTAGTATGGGCGGAAACGGTTTCAATATGAATTTTACGGCATTTTACCCAAAATGAATTGAAATATCAGTATAAAACGTGTAAAAAATATGCTTCAAGGATACCTATCCCAAATATGAGGAGGAGTCTATATGCCAGCAATACGCATTTCAGCGGACAGCACCTGTGACCTTTCGCCGGAACAGCTTGCCCGCTACGACATTGGAATTATACCGCTTTACGTCAGCCTCGGAGAACAGTCCATGCGGGACGGTGTGGATATAACGGCGCAGGATATTTACGATTATGTGGACAAGACCGGGAAGCTGCCCAAGACAGCAGCGCCTTCGGTGGCGGATTATTTTGATTTTTCCGGGAACGGCAGACCTCGCCGGAAACGGTGCTTATTCATTTTACCATCAGCTCGGTTTTTTCGAGCTCTTACCAGAATGCCTGTATTGCGGCGCAGGAGTTTGAAAAACGTCTCGGTCGTTGATTCCCGCAACCTTTCCACCAGGCATGGCCTTTGCGGTCGTGAGGCTGCTGTTCTTGCGGAACAGGGTGTAGCGCAGACAATTCTGGCGCACGAAGAAAGATAATCCGCGCATTCGTGCGAGCTTTGTGGTGGACCGCATTGATTACCTGTATAAACGGCCGGGCGCTGTTCTGGTGTGGCGGCGTTGGGGCGAACCTGCTGAAGCTCGCCCCTGCATTGAAGTAGTGGGCGGAAAGATGGGCGTTGGAAAAAAATACCGGGGCAATGTTGAGAAAATTTTTCCGGTGTATGCGGCGGACAAGCTGGCTGGGAAAAGCGATGAAAAGGGATCTTTGTTTTCATTACCCACACCGGATGCAGCAAAAGAAACGGTGGCGCAGGTGCGGCAGAAGGTGGAAGAGTTTTTAAATTTGACCAGATTGTGGAAACCGTTGCTGGTTCGACCATTACTTCCCACTGCGGGCCAAAAACCCTCGGCGTGCTGTTTATTGAGGAAGAATAAAAAGAGCCAAAGGCAGGCCTTTGGCTCTTTATTTCACGGATGGAAAGCGGGTTTCGGTTTGATAAAAGTTTTTTGCGGCATGCCCACAAGTAATACAAAAAATTTTGTGGGCGCAGGAATTTGCCCGGCAGACTCGTATTATAAATAAATAAAGGGAGGGAATAAAATGGGAATGCCGCCGGACGAAGCTAGAGTGCATGAACTGCTGGAACGGTATGCGGATATGGTGCTCGCATTGCACCAGAACCTGAAATCCCGCCCGGACGCCGAGAGGATGTGGCCAGGAGGTTTTTATCCGTTTTATGCAGAAGATGCCGCGCTTTGCATCGGACGAGCACATGAAAAAAGCGTGGTTTATCGGGTGACCATCAATCTTTGCACAGATTTCTCAAAGTCCGGTGGAAAAAGCGCACCGTTTATGCACAACCGCCGGAGGACTTCTGCGGCTTGCCATTTTTCTGGATACCGTGATCTGGATTGCCAGACCGTAGCACGTTTTGTATTTGTTTTTACGAAGGATGCCGGGCAATTTTTAAGGTGCCGGGGAACGGTGACATCCCGGCTCAGCGTGCCGCGTGCGCGGTTGAAATTTTGCTGGAGGAGGAAAGGACGCCATGTGCAACTGTGCCGAATACCGAGAGGACTTAAGCCAAATCCGTGCGTCAGAAGCATTTTTGTGCATACGGCGAATCGAATGCTTTCTTGCGCAGAAGGGCTGGAACTAAACGCTGCAATCCGGCTTGGCGCAGGCGTGCTGTTGGATCCGGCATTACTGCTTACGGTGCGAGGCTGTCTAGCAGTGCTCATCAATTCTGCCGCCGCAGGCGATCCGGAAATGGATCAAAGCTCCAAAAATTCAGTTGCATTGGCTGGAGACGATTCTGCATGGCCGGAAGCTGGCATGGACATTGCCGAGCTTCCAGAGGATTCGACAGCAATTCCATCCATGGGATATTTTTTAGCGTCGCTGGTTCAAATTCGGGCCCCGGCTTTAATCGATTACGTTGGGCAGGACGCCTACGATGCATGGGCAAAACGGATTTCCGATGAAAAGACCGTCTATACAGAGAATGGAGACGGCAGCGGAACCGCTTCTTACGACGTTTCGGTTTCAATGAGGGTTCTCAAGTGTCGCCTCCTTTTTAAGGGAGAGTTTGACATCAGCCAGGAGACCTTTGCCGACCTTGTACCGGATGGCAGATGGAACAGATGAATATTACAGCCTGCGCGGCCGGTACCACTGCGCTTTATACGGATCAGGTCGCCCTTTATTCAGGTGAGCGGGAGAAGCTGCTTCAGGCGTTCGCAGGTACCTACACTCTTTGCCAAAACGGTGAGCTATACCCCATTTATTGGTTTGAACGGCACAACCGCTGAGGAGTACCGAGCAGCAGGATTTACAGCGGAACAGCTTGCTGAGGCATTTACGGCGTGGGGGAATGGCAATCCCCGGAAACTCCAGCCCGGACGCCGCCCTTTATGGGAGGAATACCGCCCTGAAGCGGTGGTGGAATTTTCCACAGCCGTTTTTTGCTTGCCTTGAAGAGGAATAAAAATGAACCCGGGGACCAAGACGGAAAGGACTGCCTGCCATGAGAAAACTGTTTTCCCTGCCTATTCTGCGGCGCGCCGCACTGGTTTTGGATGACCTGTTTTTGCGGTGATTTGCTGCGTTTTATCAATAATGAAGTTCCGATGTTTTCGGTTGAATGGCGTGCGGCCGAGAATTACCGGGAATACCTTGGTTTTGGGTATAAAATTGGTATATATCGGGGAACCGGACGGGTTGCGTGCTGTTTTCGGCGGCCCTTTTTGGGCACGTCTGACGGAGAGATGCAACCAGATAAACCGCCCCGCCTGGAAAATGGGTTTGCAGTTTGAAGCGTCGTGCAGGAAAAGTGTTGTGAATCTTCGCTTGCCAAAAAAGCTCAAAATGGAGCGTACTGCTAAAATGTACAATCTGAGCTGAATATTAAAAAAAATGCAGAAAAGGATGGGATCGCAAAAGGCCCATCCTTTCTGCTTTTCTTATTTTGCTTCCTGATCCCTCTTGTGCACATAATGGCGGTATTCCAGCGGCGTCCCCTCTTTTTCGTGGTTACCATCTCCACCGTGCCGGCAAGAGCAGTAAGCTTGCCGGTGATAATGGGTTGAAGGCAGAAAGGGACGTGCTTATTGTGGTAACGGTGCAGGGCGGCACATTCCATGAATTTGCCGTGCCAGTCGCAAAGTGTGTTGGAGCAGGTACACCTTGTAACCTTTGGGTCGGCGGCAAGCGTTCGGTTCTGAAAAACCAGTTTGCAGTGTTCTTCTTTGGTTCTTATATGTCTCTTCTCTCGCGGCAACTGATTAAAAGATGATTTTCCTTTTCACTTTACAACATTCCTTCGCTTTTTGAAAGCGAAGGAATGGGACTGGAAGGTTTCCTGATATCAGGTAAGCCTTTCGCGGTGTATAAATGCGACCTATTGTTTCGCCGTATTTTCGGCGGCATCCGGCGGAGGGCGAAAGCCCTGCCGGATCCAGCGGCCCGCGCTTGTAGTAGATGCAAGGCACAGCAGACTGGTAGCACCCATGAAATGGATAGCTTACCAGGATAACGCCGAGTTCATGCCGGATGGGCAGCGCGACAAACATCCAGATGACGCGGAAAAGACAAACTCCCCCCGCCGACCAGCAGCATGGGGCGGAGCGCCTCGCCGCAGCCGCGGATTGCCCCGGACAGCACCTCGATGAGCACAAAAAGGCGATGTAGAAAGGCATCATATACTGCATCATCACCAAGCCGATCTCGATGACCGCTTCGTCCTGGGTGAAGATACGGATGAGAGCCCAAGGTGCGCAGGTGCACACATAAGGATGCTCATAAAGACAGCGGCGCCGGCTTCCATGCCGGTGCAAACCTACGCTGCGGTAGTACGCGGTCAATCCGCCCGGCGCCGTGTTCAATGGCCCGCAAAGGTGGTGATAAAGCAATGCCGAAGGCGCCTGAAATCATCCAGAAAAAGCCGTCGAGTTTGAAAATGCCGTCCATGCGGCCATGGTATCGGTTCCAAAGCTATTAATGCCCGCGGAATGAGGATGTTGGAAATAGCGTACATATTGATTGCAGACCGGCTGGATTCCGACCAGAAGAATGGATTTAAATTCCGCTTTGTGAATCGCGCACCTTGCCGTAAAATAACTTGGTGCGCTTCCCTTGGTGCGGAACAGGGTAATGAAGGTGCTAAGCACAGCGAAAGGGTCTGTGAAAGGATGGTTCCCAGTGCCACGCCAAGAACCCCCATGCCCAGCAGCGACAACACAATGTCCAGCACGATGTTGAGCATGCATGCGGCAATAAGGTAATACAAAGGGGCGTTTGGTGTCCCCAATAGCACGCAGAATCACCGGAGCCGACGTTGTATATAGAAAAGACGGAATTGTACCCAAAAAAATAAACGCGCAGATATTAGGTGGATGCAGCCCATGACATCCGTGGTGGTACCCATTGCTGCCAACGCCCAGTCGGCGCAGATAAATAATACCATGAGAATATGGCGGCGCCCCTGCAAACGCGACATGGCAACCGAAGTGTGTACCGCCCGGCGAACCCCGTCGGTATTACGAGCTCCGTAAAGCTGAGCGACAACAACCGTTGTGCCGGAGGCAATGCCAACCAGCAGATTAACAATGACACTTAGCAGGGTGCCGGTCGCTCCGCCGACCGACCGCCGCCTCCTCTTTGCCCATGTTGTCCGACAATGACCGCGTCTGCTGTATTGTAAAAGCTGCTGAAAAAGGTACCAAACAAGATGGGAAAAAAGAAAATGAGGAGCTGTTTCCAGACAACTCCCCCCTCGGTAATGGTTGTAATCGGGCCTTGCCGCCGCGCTTCTTTGCGCTGTTCCCTTAACAAATGGTTTCCCTCTTTTTCTTTCTTTGTATACTGCCGCGCAGCCTATATTATTTAAGCAGAGCTGCTGCGACGTATTTGATTCAATGCGGAACTGCATACCATTATACGTCTTTTTTGAGCTGTTTGCGCAAGACAAACAACCTCTATTTTTTGCAAAATTTGTTTCCCCCTGAGATTATTGTATATCTCTGAATTCGAGGGCATGCACAGTCTTTCCTTTTCGGGCTGTGCGCCCAAATAGTATGGTTTTGATGGAAAGAGGGCGAGGCATAAGCGTGACGGCTTGCCGCGCAGAAACGGCGCATCCTTTTGAGGATGCGCCGCCTTGATGGGTTTCGGGTTACAGAGCCAGTTTGTAGATGTTGTAAATGTCGTCTGCTGTGAGCTTGAAGTTACCGAGCGGGCCAAACTGGACGGCTTTTTCCGCCATTTCGCGAAGATGTTCCTCACCGATGCCGGCTTCGGACAGACGCACCGGCAGGCCAATGCTGCGGTTGAAGTTTTCGAGCTTCTCAATCGCCATTGCAATGGCAGCATCTTCGCTGCCGCAGGTGAGGTCAATGTCCATAATGCGGCGTGCGAACTGCGCAAAACGGGCCTTGTTTTTCGGGGCGCAGTATTTCATCCAGGCCGGGAAAATAATGGCGAGGCCGGCGCCGTGCGCAATGTCGTACATGCCGGAAAGCTCGTGCTCAATGTTATAGGCTTGCCAGTCGCCAATGCGCCCGGTGTTGAGCAGGTTGTTGTGCGCAACTGTACCGGTCAGAGGATTTCTGCGCGGATGTCGTAATTGGGTGGGATCTTTGAGCGCACGCGGCACATAGAGCATCATGGTTTTCAGCGCGCTTTCAATGAGACGGTCGGTCAGTTCAACGTGCTCGACGTTGGTGAAGTACCGCTCAAACAGATGGGCCATGATATCGCAGGCACCGTTTGCAATCTGTGCTTTTGGCATGGGTAGGTGTATTCCGGGTTGAGCAGTGCAAATTTTGGGTAAATGCATTCGCAGGTGAGACCGCGTTTGAGCTGACCTTCGTCGTTTGTGATGACGCAAGCGTCCGAGCTTTCGCCCTGCCGCCGGGATGGTCAGCACAACGCCCACCGGGATGGATTTGGTCGGGTAAACGCGCCGTTGACAAAGCAGTCCCAAACATCATCCTGATAAACACCGACCGAAATAGCCTTGGAGGAGTCGATGACGCTGCCGCCGCCAACTGCGAGAATGAAGTCCAGGTTTTCTCCTTACAGAGCGCAATACCCTCACGAACCAGCTTCAGACGCGGATTTGGCTGGACACCGCCCAGCTCGTAGAATTCAATGCCGCCGTCTTTCAGCGCCTGGGTGACCTTGTCATAAACGCCGTTTTTCTTAATGGAACCGCCGCCGTAGTGCATCAGCACCCGGCTGCCCCCTAAATTCCGGATAAGCTCAGGCAGTTTGGATTCGTTGTCTTTGCCGAAAAGAATGCGACAAGGATTGTAAAATTGAAAATCGACCATGGTATACCTCCTGTGATTGTATTGAAATGCTGTGTTTTTATTGCCTAACTAATTTTACTATAGCATGGGCCGGGCAGTTTTCAACTGCTCGGTCTAAAGAGTGAAAAGTTGGCAATCAGCGCCAAATTCGGCGCAATTTTATCCTGAAGAAGGGTTGTGCCATGTGTTGACAAAGGAAATACAGCCGGTGAAAATGTTATTGGTGCTAGTACTGCCATTGGAACTGCCTGCAGAACAGGTTGTATCTATTTGTGATAAATACCCTTTTTTTCAGGAGGATAAAACATGTTTTTTTGCCTGCGTCTTGTGCGGACACGCCGTAGAAGCTCGTTTACGGATGGCGGGCCGTCCGGCCGCCAGGAAAGAAAAAGCTGCACACAAAGGTGCGGCTTAAAAAAGACTGCTTAAAAATTTTAAGAGAATTTCCTTTTGCTCGTCGGTTAGTTCTGCCCACTTGTTGAGCAGCATAACCTGTTCAGCGGTTAAGTGGCGTTCGGTTTCTTCTTCGGCAAAGAATTCTGCCATCGAAATGCCAAAACCCCTACAGATGCTTTCCAGAGTGGAAATAGACGGCTGATAATTTCTGGAGAACATTTGATTGATGGTGCCCTGTGGAACATTGGCACGCTTGGCTAACTCATATTTTGACCAATTGTATTTTAAAAGCAATTCTCTAATTCTTTCGAGCGCATTCATAATAAGACTCCCAATATTGTTACAACTCTTATGTAATAACTATACAATGGAAAAGCGTTGACAAAAACAACTTATAGGAGTTATAACAGAACTCTAAAGAGCAATATCGAATTCACATTAGTATTGATACATGGCTAATTTTATACAAAAATAAAATTAAAAATTGTATAATCGTTGTTATAATATACTATTTGTTGATAAAAAGCATTTTTGCTTTGCGTGGCGAATATTTAATAATCGCAGAGGAAGTTTAAACTGGGAAACGGTATAATACGAATGTCTTTGACTTGTAATTTCAGAAAACCGCCGCCCCCTTTGGACGATGCAGAGTACGGCAATGGGTGTGTCTTGCAGGAAATTCTGGGCATAAGGGCTGCTATGTTGAATAAGACGGAGCCATTGGGCAGCCGGTGCAAATCTGTGTGGAAGAGCGCCGACGGAATCGCGGCAGATTCCGGTTTTGGGAACAGCGGCTGCATATAATAAAGTGAAGGATATTTTCAGTCAAGGAGATTGCTGCTCATGCACAAGGAAGAATTTGAATGGGCGTTTTCCCCAATACATTGACGGGCCGGAGTACGACGCTGCACAGACTGCGCTGTTTGAGGTGATCCGGAACGCGTTTGAAGCGGGTTCTGCGCAGCTGAACGCCTTTGCTCGCCGCAGGACAGCGGCAAGGTGGTGGCAATCCGGCGCGGCGAGATTGCCCAGAAATAGCCGGGATTTCCTCCCGGGAGCATTTGCACAGCGTGGAAGGCACTTCTTCAGCTTGTTTTTCCCGGAGGATGTAAAAGTTGTTTTGAAGACAAAAGAGGGCGGAAGCAGTTGCTTCCGCCCTCTTTGGTGTGTGTGATCAGGCTTTTGCGTCATCCTTTTCCCCGCTTGAAAGAGGAGACGTATTTTTCCATGTACATCTTCATGGCATTTTCATAGACAGTGCCGCCTTCTTCGTGCATCCGATGCAGGAAGGCATGCTGGTTGACCTCACCTTCAATTTGGGCATGTTCACTCAAATTATTGTCCCCGATGACATAAACTGCGATGTTGGAGCAATGGTCTGCTACACGCCCAGATCGGCGACAGTTTCCAGGTAAATGATGCCAGTATCCACCGTACATTTGCCTTTTTTAAGCCGTTGGATATGCTTAGCCTTCAGAGTTTCCTCCAGCACGTCGATGGTTTGTTCCAAGGGTTCGACCAGCAGAGCGGTGTTGAGATCGGCCTTTTCCACAATATCGGTAGTCAGGGTAACAATCTCTTCAATGGCGGAGAACATAACCTCCATTTCCGCCGTACCTTTGGCAGAGAATTTTGCACCGCGATTATGGAGCATATCCGCACGATCGGCAATGTTGACGGCGTAGTCGCCAATGCGTTCAATTTCGAAATGAGGTGGAGTACATAGGTGACCTGTCTGCTCTCGCTGTCGGTCAGCTCGCGGTCGGTGAGCTTTTGCAGGTAGTTACCCAGGCGGTCCTCAATGCGGTCGATATTATCCTCAACCTCTGCAACATGTTCAAAGGCTTTTTGATCATAGCTGCGGAACAAGCCCATTGCATCCAGCAGGTTCTGCCGGGCAAACATCGCCATGCGTTTGAGCAGAGTAGTGCACTGGCCAAGCGCAAGACCGGGGGAAACCAGCAGGCGTTCGTCCAGCAGGCTGGTCTCTGGTTTCGCCATCCTCTTCGTCTTTTCCCTTGCGCACTGTGAGTGTGGCTAGCTTTTCCAGAACGCCGGTAAAAGGAATAAAGACCAGCGTGACAACTACGTTGAAAAATGGTGTGGAAGTTTGCAATACCGCCTTTGTCAATAGCGTCCATCCAGAACGGAAAGCCGATCGTATACTGAATGATGTATACGCCCGCAAGAAAGAGGGTAGCGCCGATGATATTGAAGTAAAGTTGCACAAATGCAGCACGTTTGGCATTTTTTGCTGGTACCGATGCTTGCGAGCATCGAGGTGATGCAAGGTACCGATGTTTCTGGCCGAGGATAATCGGCACAGCAGAAGCATAGGTGATAGCTCCTGTAGCTGAAAGCGCCTGCAAGATACCAACAACCGACGCCGACGAGCTTTTGAATGATAAGCGGTGACAATGGCGCCGACGAGCACGCCGAGAATCGGATTGAAAGGGTAGCGAAAATCTGTGCGAATTCCGGTACCTCGGCAAAGCGGTTTCACCGCTGCCTCCATGGTAAACATACCGGTGAACAGCACCGAGAAGCCAAGCAGTATGGTGCCGATATCTTTTGTATTTGGCCCGTTTGCCGGCCATTAAAAGATAATACCAACAACCGCAATGATTGGCGCCAGAGTAGTTGGCTTAAGCAGGGTGAGGAAAAAGTTTGCGTTTGCGCTTCCTTCCTTCCAGATCGCCCAGACGCAGAATCTGGCGCTGTAACCGTTGTACCAATATTTGCACCCATAATGACGCAACTGCAAGACCGCAGCTTTAAAATCCCCGCATTGACGAGGCCAACGACAATAACCGTCGTGGCCGAAGAACTTTGATTGCCGCCGTAACCAGCGCACCGAGCAGTACGCCCTTCCAAACGCTGTTGGTCAGCTTTTCGAGCGTTTTCTCCATACGCCCGCCGGAAAGTTTTCCAGGCTGTTGCCCAGCACGTTCATGCCAAACAGGAACAGGGCAAGTCCGCCGCCCAGAGACACAACATTTAACCAGTCCATCCTGTACCCCCATTGGTTTTCTCTGTTTCTGCTGTTATTTTTACAATTCCATTATTATATTTATCACAATTATAGCATGCAGGCAACATTTCGCATAGGGCTTTTTTAAAATTTTACACAGTTTTGACATTTTCGCCATGGATTTGCACAAATTAGCTGCACTTTGTGGTTTATTGCGCTACACTGGAAACAATAAAATTTTCCTGCTGCCAGTTGGAAGGGATGAACGCTATGCCAGCTTTTACCCTCGGTCCGGTGAAACGGGATCCGCGTGAAATCCCCGCCTTTTTTCTCATTCAGCACGGCACCAAAGACGACCTATTGTCTCTTGCCCAGGCGCAATATTTTGCCCGGGCGCTTGCGGAGAAAATTGGCCCGGACCGGGTAGAATCGGATATTTGGGAGGGGGCCGGACATGGCGGCGGAGCGTTTGGAACACCGGAAAACCTTGCGCGGATTATCCGGTTCTTTAACCGTAACTTAAAAATAATGGGTACTTGTTCTGTTTTTTGAATATGGGACAGACCGAGCAAAGACACTGCAATCGACAAAAGGAGGAAATTCACTATGCCGAGAAAGAAACAAACCTTTCAAACCGTCAACGGGCCGGTAACGGTAAACGTTCCCATCAATTCCGAACTGGAGGGCGGGCTGCGTATTCTCATTGATCATTCGGATATCAAACAAAAGTGGTTTGACGTTCCCTATGGCCCGCATCCGATGAAGTGATGGACATTTACCTGCCGAATGAGGGCGAAGGCCCTTTCCCTGTTATCGTTATGGTACACGGCGGCGGCTGGAGCGACGGCGACAAAATTATTGGGAGGTGCATGGGGGCATTAAGGCGGTACTGTTTGATTTTGCGATGGCGTCAATCCGGTACCGGTTGGCCCCTGGAATATCCGCATCCTGCCAGATTCAGGACGTCAAAGCGGTAATTCGTTTTTGTAAAGCCCATGCGGAGGAGTACCGGTTGGATCCAACAAAGGTCGCGGTTTGGGGCGGTTCGGCGGGCGGTCATCTTGCCGCGCTTTGCAGTAGCACTTCACCCAACGCCGGAGCGACCGACCGTTCGCTGGGTAACCGGATGTGGGATGAATCGGTACAGGCGGTGGTTGCATGGTATGCGCCGATCTGGCTGGAACGCCCGCACAGGAAAAGGTTCAGCTCAACCAGTTGGTGGATGAGCTTCAGGCAGGGGAACCGACCAAGTCTACCAGCTTTTGGCTGCACCAAAAGGGATTCCCGGAGGCTGCGCGGAAGTTTTTCACCGGCCACCCACCTCACCCAGGACTGCCCGCCTTCCTGTTGCAGCCGGGACCGATGATCCGTTGGTGCCCTACTTGGAATCGGTGGAATTTGATAAGGCGCTCACCATGATGATCGGGGGGAGGACAATGTCACCCTCGATCTCATCCATGGGGCGAAGCACGGCGGAACCCCTTCCAGAGTTTGGACAACATCAAACGGATTACCGACTGGCTCAAGCAGGTTCTACATATAGAATAAAAAGGAATGGAGAATGAAGATGAAACGAGGTACAGTACAAATACATCACCCCAGATATGTTCCGCAAACGGTTTGCGGAAGCGCCGGCGGCCTACTTTGCCGTTGGGGCACCATTAATGGCATGGGGCACATCTGCCTCTGGGGGGGACGGAATCCAGTCTGAAGAGCTGTTTGGCATGCTGGCGGAGGATGGGCGGCATTGTGCTGCCGATGCTGTTCTGCGCGCCGGACGCCAAAGGTGGAGCCGGACGGCACCGAATATTACGGAATGATTTCTGGTTTGAAAAGGACCCGACAGCTTTATGGACTCCTACCCAGCAGCTTCCCGGCAGCATTTACTATATGGAGGAAGACCTGTTCGGGCAGGTGGTGTTTTCCATTGTTAAACAGCTTGCCCGTGCTGGGTCCGGCTGGTGGTTATGCACGGACATGGTCCGTCAATCCACTGGGCAGAGGCGCATAAGGAGAATTGGAGAAAGCTTCTATGGCATCCGGGTCATCACCTGCTTTACTACCGACGAATCCGTAATAAAGGGCTATATGTCCGACCACGCGGCGGGCAACGAGACCATGATCACCCGCGCGCTTTATCCGGAGTTGGTACATATGGAAAATCTGCCGGAAAAGGATGGCCGCTTGGGATGTTCGGGGGAGGACCCTCGTGTTGTCGGCACCGAGGAAAACGGATGGAGGGTCATCAACCATCACCGGGCGCGGATGGGCGCGATTATCCGCGAAATTTTGAAGAATTAATAATAGTTAAACGCCCCCGTTTATAAACAGGGGGCGTTTGGCTAAAAATTGATATTCGATTGCTTGCAGGGCATTTGACTAATGCTTTGAAATGATGTGAAAACCTCATCCGTTTGCCAGACAAGCAGTACAGACACGACGTTGAATTTCGGCATGGATCGATTGAAATGAGAGGAAATTGATATGGCAGGATCTGCATAGTCCCCTTCGCGTATCGCGGCCGGATGAAACGGCGGCAGGGGAGGCTTTGTTGCCAGGGGTTTACCCAAGCAAGGCAGCAGTCTGCACAACGTATGGAGAGAACCTATTGGTTATCTGCGGAATTGAGTCCGAGACGGCTTCGTTGTTGGTTGGCGGCGTCCGCCGGTTTTCAAAGATGCTTAAAAGAATGACGCCGTTTTTTATACCGCATTTTCACTGCGGGCAAAACGCCAAATGAAGCATTTTTTTGACCTTGGTTCGTTAAATGAGGTGGTTGTTTCAGGACCAGTTTTTGCGGAAAGCTCTGCGGTACTTTTTGTGTCATGCCGGTATGGCGTTTGAAAACACTGGTAAAATAGCTTTGCGAGCTAAACGCAAGAAAGCTGCTGATTTCAGAAATTTGGTAATCCGAAAAGCGGAGCAGGTTTTTGCCTCCTCCACACGTGGAGCGGATAAAATCTGCCAGCGGCATACCGGTTTCCTTTTTTAAACAGAACCGAAAGATAGCCGGACTTAACCCAGTCTCGCGGGACAGTGCCTCGCGAGACCGGTTCATGCAGGTGGCGGAAAATATAATCGGTACAGCGGATAATGTGATTGGAATAGCTGATTTGCTGACGGGTATCCCGAATGCGAGAGGTAAAGTCCTGCGCGGCCGTATAGAGCAGTGAAGTAACCCCCTAAAGGAGGTTTTGCAGTGATCCACTTTCTGAACATAGACTTCACACATGTTAAAGGCAAGCTCTTCATCCAGGCCGCCTTCTACTGCAAAAAACGGGTAATCGTGAGGGTAATGGCGGTGATAAAAAGAGTAAATGGCCTGCTCGGAGCGGATCGTTGCTTGAAAAGGCGGAATTCCTCCCGCGGCAGAAATGAGCCTGCAAAAATATTCCAATGCATCCAAATTGCCGCTTTTAATGGTGTTGAGCAGCAACAGCTCCTGCGCATAGGAACCATGGCCTGATTTTTTTCTCCCGCTGTTCGGAACATGGAATTGAAAGTGCACGTGAAATGCTGTGCGGCGTATTGATTTCGGTACTCTGTTCGATGATTTCCCGCACGGTGACCTCCCTGATCGGTAAAAGCAATATAAAGCAGGCGTACAAAGCTTGCGAACTGGGTGATGCTCACCGGGGGGCATAATACAGATAAGCTTTTCCAGGTCGTCCGGACGCATGGACGGGAAGAAGGTAAAGGAATAATTTTGGGTGGAGGGAATGCGGACGGGCCAATAATGCAGGCCCAATGACGAGATAATACTTCTTTCCCCCTGGCTGGTAAAGGGAAAGAGGACATCATCTCAATGGAATTTGAGGCACAGAGTGCGGGATGCCTTCTTTTTTGGGTATTAAGGAGCGGTAAAAGCTCACTGTGGAAGTTTGTGTTCCAGAACAGTTCAACGTCAAATGAAGAGTGCAGGACCTGAAGGCTGCTGTTTAACACACGAACCGGTATTTTGTTGTATTCAAATAGTAGATCCAACAGTTTTTTCCCCGCTATGAAACATGGAGATAATTTCCATAACATCACCCTCTTACAGAGATAATATAGCAGATTGGAACGAGGAAATCAATAAATAGTGATATCTTTTAAATAAATATTAATATTATAGCGTCGCAATTTGTGGTAAAACCAAGATTACATTGTGGACGAGGAGAATGATTATGAAAGACACAGTAAAAGAATCCATGAAGGATTCCTGGACTTTTATCAGCCTGGTGGTGCTTTCAGTTCTTTATTTATTTGAGGTGGACTTTTGCAAAAACCTGACCTGGCTGAACGGGTGGCGTTTTTGCCATTATTGCTGTGACGTTGATTCCGCTGTGCGTTAGCTTTTGTGCGGCGCATTGTCCGTTTTACCAAAAGCGCAAGGAGAAAAAAGCGGGAAACCGTGTTGGAGGAATCGCATTGAAAGCTTGTTTGATTCGGCTTGGAAGTGTGGGAGGAGGTCAAGCAGTTTTATTCGATTGTTTCGCAGGTTCCGTATGAGGTCCGGGTAACCGGGGGTCCGCGGACGGTGAATGCAAAATCTGGAAATGGATGTGTTTTCCTCAATTTGACCTGTCCGCTGGAGTTGGAAGTGCCCCGCTGATGCACAGCTTTACGAACAGCTTGCCCCATTTCTCATTACTGGGCGAGGCGGCGCATAATATCCTGACGGAGGTTTGGCTTGAAAGGTATTGCTTTTTGGTTTATTTGTTTTGTGTTTTTACAGCTTTCTGGGGTGGGATTTGCGAGACGTTTTTTCTGCTCACAGCGGCGCTTTGTCAACCGGGGCTTTCTTAACGGCCCGTTTTGTCCCATTTACGGATTTGGCGCCCTGCTGGTGATCGGGCTGTTTCAAATATGAAAACGGACTACTACCGGCTGTTTCTATGGCGGTGACCAGCGCTGTTGAATACGCGAGGTGTTTTGCTCAGCTGTTTCACCTTGCCACCGCGCTGGGTTATTCCGGCCGGAAATGGAACATTAACGGCCGGGTGTCTGCGTAATTCGCTGCTGTTCGGCTTCTTTCGGTGCTGATGGTAAAAGGAATTCACCCACAGGTGGTTCGGTTGTTCGCCGAACTGCCGGAATTGTCCATTACCTTGTAACGGTACTGTCGGTTTATTTTTATATGTGGTGATAACGGTATTGTCACTCACCCATATCAACCGGGCGGCAGGGCAGAAACAGTTTGAGCTGGACAGCCTTACAGAACTGCGCGCAATCAGGCGGCAGAGCAGCTTCGGTATCCGTGGTGAACGGTTCTGGAGGCCATTCCATAACCGCTTGCTCAAAGCGTTTCCAAATATGACATCTAGACGGTTCCCGGAGGGGATTGAGTTCATTCGAAAAACTTTAAAAAATGCGAGAAAGAGATAAGCCACACAAGGCGGCAGCGAAGGAGGAGGTGGAACACCGTATGAATATTGTGCTTGTCATCGATCAATACGACGACGGAAAGTAACGGCACCACCGTTACAGCTCGGCGGTTTGCACACGAACTGCGGAAATTGGGGCATAAGGTTACTATATTGGCAGGCGGGGAACCGGCGGAGCATAAAATATGTGCGCCGATGCATAAAATTCCCATCTTTCAAAAGCTGATTGAGTCCCAGGGCATGCGGTTTGCCAAGCCGGATGACCAGGCGTATTATGAGGCGTTTAAGGACGCCGACGTTGTCCATTTTATATGCCGTTTCGGTTCTGCCGCCGCGGCGAAGAGCTAGCACGTCAGCTTGGCGTGCCGACGGTTTCAGCCTTCATGTCCAGCCGGAGAACATTACCTCCAGCATTGGCATGGGTAAGTGGAAAGGAGGAACGTTTTCTTTACTGGTGGTTTTACCATATGTTTTACAACCGCTTCCGGTTTATCCACTGCCCGAGCCAGTTTATAGCGGACCAGCTCAAGAGCATGGTTATGACGCCGACCTGCGGGTCATTTCCAACGGCGTGGACGATGTTTTTGTCCCGCACCCAGATTTGAAGGCGCAGCGCCAGCCGGACAAAATTTTTAAAATTTTGATGATTGGGCCGTCTTTCGGGCGAAAAGCGGCAGGATTCATTATTGAAGCGGCGAAAAAAGAGCAGTTATGCTGACCGCATCCAGTTGATTTTGCCGGCCGAGGCCCAAAAAGAGAACGAATATAAGCACCTTTGCAAGGGGATGGAAACGTCCGCCCATCTTCGGCTTTTACACAACCGAGGAGCTTGGTGAAACTCATCAATGAATGCGATCTTTATGTCCACGCGTCAGACGCGGAAATTGAGGGTATTTCCTGTATGGAGGCTCTGGCCTGTGGATTGGTTCCGATCATTTCGGATTCCAGGCTTTCTGCGACCATGCAGTTTGCATTAGATGAGCGCAGCCTGTTCCGAGCAGGTGATGCGGCGGATCTCGCCGCTAAAATGGATTTCTGGATTGAGCATCCGGAGGAGCGGCTCAAAAATGGAAGAGGCATATGCGGAAAAAAGGGAACGACATGCGGGTGAGCGCCTGTGTACAGCTAGCAGACGCGATGTACCGCGACGCAGTTGCCGATTTTCAGAAAAAAGGGTATAAGCGCCCGGAAGAAATTGGGATCCGGCGGGTAACTCATCCAAATTCGGATAAAATAAACAAGCAGTATGCAAAAGCACGGAAAGCTGCGGCGCCTGCTAACCGCTGGTTTTACCAACTTGTTGGGGTTCTTCTTTCAATAGTTGATGGAATTCTGTTTGGCTTTTTCGGTGCGCGGGCGGGAAAACCTGCGTCTGGTGGAGGGCGGTGCAGTTACTGTCTGTAACCATGTCCATCAATGGACTGCACCATGGTCAAAGGTGGCGCTGCTCCCTCATTTTTGTGCGGTATTTGAGCCTGCGGCGCGACCTTGAGCTGCCGTTCACCGGCTGGCTGTTGAAAAGCCTGCGGCTGTTTGCCAATTCCGGAACACCCAATCCAGATGGCGCGGCTCCAGCGGGAGATGGAAAAGGGGATTGCGCAGGGCGAGTGGATTCACTATTACCCGGAGGGAATGCTGGTGCGGTACCCGACGGAGTCCGTCCATTTCACCATGGAGCTTTTTGACGGCGGTGCGGGCGCATTGCCCAGTTATCCCCATGAAGATTGTTTATGCAAGGCCACAAGGCATCCGCGCCCTGTGGCGGCATAAGCCGTTTATGAATCTTGTCATCCTCGAAGCCGCAGTATGCAGACGAGGGACGTTGCCCCACCGTCAGGCGGTGGTGGAACTGATGCAGCGCACCCGCCGCTTAATGGACGGCACCGCGGAGGATCGCCCGGTGTTCAGCAGGCCGGTGCTTTATCCGAAATTGCAGAAGATGTGGAAGAAAATGCTGTCGAGACAGCAATAACGTGATATAATAAGAAAATGGGGGCGGACGCCCTATTGCTGCTGCGGCAGAAAGGAAGAACGAATTTGAAAAGTAAGCTCCGGGAAATTTTCAGTATCCCGAACATATTAACCTACATCCGGCTCATTTTAATTCCTTTTTTGTCTGGGCCTATGTTACTGCGGTGGAGCCGCAGGGATTATTTTTATTGCAGCTGCGTTGCTGCTGCTTTCGGCTTGACCGATGTTGCCGATGGGTTTATTGCACGGCATTTTCATATGATAACCGAATGGGGCAAGGCAATCGACCCCATAGCGGATAAAGCACCCAGGCGGCCATTGCCTTTTGCCTGGTGTTCCGTTATCCTTGGATGTGGCTGTTGCTGGGCCTGTTTATTGTCAAAGAGCTGTATATGGGCATCACCAGTCTGGTGCTGTTAAAAAAAAGGGGAAACGGCTCAATGGTGCCATGTGGTTTGGCAAGGTTTCTACGGCGGTGTTTTACCTAGTGATGATTGTTCTTATTGCCTATCCGCCAATGCCGCCGGTGGCTGCCTATATTATGATGGCGGTATCTGGATTTTTTTTTTTTCCTGTTGCTTTCGTTTTGCTCTACATTCCGCAGTACAACAATTTGTTTCAGGGAATACCGTGAAGAGCAGGAGCTTTTAAAACAGCCGCAGGAGCCGAAAGGCAGCAGCGCATGAAAAAATATAGTGGATTATGTGGAGGAAACGCTGGAACCGTTGGCACAGCGCCCGTTTGGCCGGTGGACAGCCTAGTGTTGTCGCAGTTTTCCTATATCCATTTGGAGGAATTCGTACAGGGGCCGGCGGGAGTGTCGACCCCTGTATCTTTAAAAGAACTGCTGCGCGCAGAGTGTTTTGACTCCCTGTTTTACCGGGTACGGGCACCGCAGGAGAAACCGTCGCCTGTTGTTTGCGCTGCGGCAAGCCCTCGGTTTCGGGACATTGGTGCCGTCTGTGCGGTAAACGACTTGAATCCAGACCTGCAAAAACAGTTCTCCGCCGTGACCTTTTGCTGGGGGACGATACGGTTTACCTGGCATTTCGTGGAACCGATGCCACTCTAGTTGGGTGGAAAGAAGATTTTAATATGGCGTTTCTTTCCCCGGTACCGTCACAGGAGGCCGCTGTCTCCTATGTGGAGACGGTCGCCCGGCGAAACCGTCGGCCGCCTTCGGCTGGGCGGGCATTCCAAGGGTGGGAAAACCTTGCGGTCTATGCCGCCATGATGTGCAGCGGTGCTGTTCAGGAACATAGATGCGGTTTATTCTCATGATGGTCCCGGCTTTCAGGAGCATATTTTATTTTGCAGCGATTCAGGGGCGGGTTCAGAAGACGCTGCCCAAAAGCTCCCCTTATTGGTATGCTGCTGGAGCATCAAGAGAACTATACCGTTGTAGAAAGTTCTCGGATTGGTATTATGCAGCACGACCCGTTTCATGGGTGGTTTCCGAGGGCGAATTTCAAAACGCCGGGCATTTATCCGGCGGCGCACGTTATAGAAGCAGAGCTCTCAACGATTGGTTGGCAGCGTTGGACCGTTCCCAGGGAACGCTTTGTGGACACGCTTTTTGCGGTTCTGGAGGCTGGTGGAGTGGAATCCTTTGCAGAACCGGGCAGTTCGTGGCAGAAGCGAATGCCGGCCATGCTGGCGGCAGCCAGGCAGATTGATCCGGAAACCCGGCGGTATGTTTTTGCAAACTGTTAGGGCGCTTGCGGCGATATCGCTTCTTCTTCCGCATAAAAACCGGAAGGCGTCAGCAACTGTAGCCAGCAAAAATGTTGGGAGCGGTAAACAGCAATAACAGCATTATGGAGGGATTTTTATGAAAAAAGGCACCTTTCTTCGCGTGATATGGATTGTTTCCGGTGTTCTGCTGCTGATAGCGGGAATTCTTTTGCTTTATCAGCCCGTCTGCGGCGCTTCAATCCATCGCGCTCTCGGTTTTGTTTATTTCGTTTTCGGGTGTATTGGATATTATAGCGTTTGCCAAAAGCTACGATGTGGTTATTGGTTCCGGGTGGCTATTGGCAAATGGTATTCTCACCCTCTTGCTCGGACTTCTAATGCTTGGCAACGAATGGATAACCGCCACTGTTCTGCCGCTTCTCTTCATCTTGTGGCTCATCAGCTCTGGCATTAGCTCGCTGGTACATTCCTTTGACCTCAAACGCTTTGGTGTTTCCGGCTGGGGTCTGATGACTGCATGGGGCGCGGTGGAGATTGTATTTGGTGTGGTTTCGCTGTTCAAACCGGTGGCGGCTGTTGTTGCAATGGCAATTTTGATTGGTATTACCTTTGTCATTGAAGGAATTAAAATGCTCATCACTGCTTTTTTTATACCGGCCGTTTTCTGCGGTAAATGGTACTCGAGGAGGCTCTTTGCCAAATGGCAGAGAGTCTTTGTATTTGCCTGGATGGGGATACGCAGGCGGTTTTTGCAAGTCGGCGCGCTGGATAAAGAACAACCGGCGTTACCATATAACGGTTAAACTTTTTGAGGCCGACGATACTGTTTCCAACGAATGTTTTTGATTTGAAGTTTATCTTTTGGTTATTTTTATTGACAAACTCTTTGAGATTTGTGTAGATTGGTATCATTGGACAATTCGGGAGAATGCAAGGTGCAAAACAAACAGATAAAAAAAGCAGCCCCTGTTTTTAATGGGTTCAACCTCATATACGGCGGGGGATTATAATCCTGACCAGTGGCTGGACCGCCCGGACATCCTCAAAGGGACGATCGGCTGATGAAGCTTGCAAACATCAACAGCGCATCGGTTGGCATTTTTGCCTGGGAGGCGCTGGAGCCAACCGAGGTCACTATAATTTTTTGAATGGCTGGATAAACGCTGGATCGCTTACACAACAACGGTATTTCGGTTATCCTTGCAACGCCTTCCGGCGCACGGCCTGGATGGACCGCAGCCATCGGAGGTACTCCGGTAACGGTCGAACGGGTGAAAAACCTGCATGGATTCCGGCACAACCACTGCTTTACCTCGCCCTACTACCGCAATAAGGTGCGGGAGATGAATACCCTGCTTGCCGAACGCTATGGAAAGCATCCGGCGGTAAAAATGTGGCACATCTCCAACGAATATGGAGGAGAATGTCACTGTGAGTCTCTGCCAGGAGGCATTCCGGGCGTGGCTGCGCAAAAAGTACCACAACAACATAGATGAGCTCAATGCCCAGTGGTGGACCAGCTTCTGGAGCCACACCTTTACCAGCTTCGATGAAATTGAATCCCCGGCGCCGCAGGGAGAAATGCACCTACACGCCTTAAAAGCTGGATTGGAAGCGGTTTGTCTCAGACCAGCATATCAGCTTTATGCGCAATGAAATTGAGCCGCTTAAGCGCATTGCACCGGAAATTCCGGTGACGACCAACACGATGGGGATTTACCCTGGCATTGACCTGTGGAAACTGGCGCCGCACATTGACCGGGTAGCGTGGGACAGCTATCCCCAGTGGCATAACGACGGACAGCCGTTCTGGGAATTGGGGGCGGAAACCGCTTTTTGCATGACGTCAACCGTGCATTGAAGCCGGACCGGCCGTTTATGCTCATGGAGAACACCCCCGAGCCTTGTTAACCACAAGACCTACAACAAACTCAAGCGCCCGGGCGTCAACATGCTTTCTGGTATACAAGCTATCGCACATGGTTCGGACACCGTGCAGTATTTCCAATGGCGCAAAAGCCGCGGCTCTGCTGAAAAATTCCACGGTGCGGTGGTAGATCACGCCGGTCATGAAACACCCGTGTGTTCCGTGAGGTTTCGGAGCTGGGCGTGCTGCTTGCCCGGTTGGACGGTGTTGCGGGCACCCGGACCAACCCCGAGGTGGCGATTATCTACGATTGGGAGAACCGCTGGGCCATTGACGATTTACAGGGCTGGAACATGAAGCACAAGGATTACGACGTCACCTGTATGAACCATTATAAATCCTTCTGGAAGCGCGGCGTTTCGGTCAATGTCATCAACATGGACTGCGATTTTACACCGTATAAAGTCGTAGTTGCCCCCATGCTTTACATGTTAAGGCCCACAGTGGCAGAGCGGCTCAAACAGTTTGTGGCGGCGGGCGGCCCCTTGTGACCACCTACGGCACCGGGTATGTCAATGAAAACGACCTCTGCTGGCTGGGCGGCTTCCCCTGGCGACGGTTTGATGGAGGTCACGGGTGTTTGGGCGGAGGAGATGGACGCCTTGTTCCCAACCGACCGCAATGCGGTTGCCTTTGAGGACAACGCCGAAGGGTTTGCCGGCCGTTTTGCGGTGCGGGAGATGGCGGAGATCATCCACCCGCGGGAAGGATGCGAGGTGCTTGCGGTATATGCTGAAGATTTTTACAAGGGTACCCCGGCAGTTACGCGGAACCGCTACGGCAAAGGGGGTCTGTTACCATTTGCCGCCCGTACCGACAATGCCCTTATGGATCTGCTGTACGACCGTATTATGATACAGAATGATATTGAAATGGCGTTGGGCGGCGAGTTCCCGCTTGGCGTGACAGTGCAGCAGCGGTATGGAGACGGGGAAAACCTATTACTTTTGTTATGAACTTCAACGAGGAACCCAAACAGGTCATTCTTCCGGGCGGGGATCTTTTACGATTACGCCGCAAAAGCCGAAGTCAACAGTGTTCTTTCCTTGCGGGCTTACGGCGTAGCGGTACTCAGACGCCGGTAGGCCGTTTACCCCCTATACGGGGCTTGACTGTCGGTACGCTGTCATTTGGCAATCAATGCGGGCTTGGAGGCCGTGCTGTGCTCGGATTGGCTGGACCGGCTCAGTCTGGGGGTGCGGAAGGCGGCAAAACCGCTGCGGGCAGCTTCACACAAAAATGAAGCAATGTTCCATCAACAACCATTACTACAACCAATTAAGGATATTACATGAATATGAAACGTTTTCAGTCGCCGACAGGAATGACCCTTTCGATGATGTTCATTTATCTGATCAATGGGGCGCCCAGTACATCGGCTACAATTACCTGCCTATTTACATTGACTCTCTGCCTTTTTCCACCAACAGCACCACCGGCCTTGCCATTGCGGTGGGGCGGCGACGACCATCTGTGTCCAGCCCATTTGGGGCCGGATGGCGACAAGGGCAAAACCAAGAACCGTGTTCTTTTACTTGCATTAGTGCTGGAGGGGGTAACCGGTCTGCTGTTTTTTACCGAGATCCCCAATTTGTGGGTGCTGCTGCTCTGCATCGTGCTGTTTTATACCCCGTTTCTGGCACCGCATTTGCCTTATTGACACCATTGTAGTGGAAAATATGGACAAGGTGCGGGTCCCTATGGCATGGTGCGCTGCTTTGCTTCGGGCGGCGCGGCGCTTATGGCCTTTATCTTTGGTATGATTGCTGATATGACCAACCTCAAAGGCGTTTACCCTGTTTTTCAGCCTTTTTCGCTGGCGGCGGTGATTCCGCTGCTGTTCCTGCCAAAAACGCAAAGGGCATGCGCGGACGGCCGGGCATAAGATTTCTTATCGCAGGCTGCTCAAAAACAGGCGATACACCTATTTCTTGCCTATGGATTCGCCCTTTTTTCTCTGTTCTTCCATGATCAATGCCTTTTTTCCCCATCTTTGTCACCACGGATAAAGGGTTGAATGCCGGTACCGAAGTGGTACGGCATTTTCATGGTGCCAATCACCATTCTGCTGGAAACTTCGGTGATGTTTTTCGGCGCCAAGCTGTTTGCCAAGCTCAACGCGTACGCGGTCTTTCTTCTGCCGCCGCTTGCGGGTATCTTCCGGGTACTTTTCCTTGTGTTTGCAAATGTGCCGTCTGACCTTTACTTCTACCCCATTTTCATGCGCTGTGGTTTGGACCGCTTTGGGCAAAGGTAGCGCCGTTTATTCAGTCGGTGGTGCCGGAGGAGATGCGTGCCACAGGCCAATCGGTCTGGACCATTATTACCTGCGGCATTGCACCGGTCATTGGTTCACTTGGCGCAGGCGTGCTTTCGGATGCGTTTGGCATGCGGCAGATGTTCGGCGTTATCTGTGCCATTCTGATTGCAATGACGCTGTTGTTCGCTGTGCTGTTTTCCGCCAGTACCGTCTTGACCAGCGTGAAGAATGTGTGCTGGCACAGGAGGATGGTCTGCCTGCGGCTGAGTGATGGTTCCAGTGTATACAAGGGGCTGTTGGTCACACCAGAAAGAAAATTGAACCCAAAAGAAAAACTCCGCCCATCGGACGGAGTTTTTTTATTGACTTGGACAGGACTGTTTACAGTGCATGGGATGATTCCGCAGCGGGAATTTTCACCACTTGGATGGAATTACCATGTGCCTGTATAATTGATTCCACGTCGTGGTATGAAAGAAATACTGTTGCCGTGTTGCGGTTGGGGTGGAATCAAGACGGGCCGCACAGGTCAAATCCCGGTCAAAAAACGCCTCCACCGAGCAGTCTGCGTTGTTGAGTACGCCGAACGGAGTTACCGCCCCTTTGGACAGACCCAAATGCTTTTGCAGCCGCTCTCTCGGGAAGCAAACGAAAGCGCTGTGGAGCCAATAACCTCTCGCAGTGCTTTGAGATTGACGGTTTTTCTTTGCTTACAATGACCAGATAATGTTGTTTGCCATTGGCGTTGCGCAGAAACAGGTTTTGGGATTTCTCCCGCTTCGTCCAGATGCAGGCGCAGCATATCCTCTATGGTGTAGACCGGCTCATGTTCTATGTATTGGTAGGATATACTGTTTTGTCGAGCAAAATCCAGTACGTATTTATAGCTTGTTCCAATGCAGCAGCCTCCTTTTGCAGATTTATTTGGAAATATCCGGGCATCATTTTTCCATGCAGGAGGGCAAGCACCTGAGATATGGTGCTGCAGTGGTCATAATCCCCGGTAAAAATTCACCTCGTCGGTGTGGTAAAACACACCGCGCTGCTCGTTTTGACCAGATATTCCGCGAGCTTCTGCCTGCCTTCCTCCCGAATGCACGCAACAAAGGCGGGAATGCGCACGCTGTGCTTACGCAGGGTCAAACATGTCCTCCCGAACAGGGGCTTCGCAGTCCCAGCATCCCTCATACCCCTTTTCATGGGTGCAGCGGCGCTGTTTGCATCCGCCGCAGGGGGATTTCCGGTTTCATCTGCTGCATTGTTACAGCCGGCGCACAGTTCTGAATAACGGCTGCATAAAGCGCAGATCAGGCCGCATGGGGCAATGCTGGACCAATTTTTTTTCACCTGCTGCTGATTCATGTATGGCACCCAGAGCGGAATAGATGTGGGTGTGGGCGTTGATAAGGGCGGGCATGATGACGCCACCCTTGGCATCGATGCAGTGGGCGTCGGGGTACTTCTGACGTAGGGCGCTCTCCTCACCTACCTCCACGATCTTGCTGCCCTCGTAGGCCACGGCACCATGCTCGTAATAGCCCTTGCCCTCCGTGTCACGGGTGATGAGTCTGCCGTTGATGACCAGATTCATGATGTTTCCTC
>VOFI01002655.1_pt1 | contig 32136 bp, 50 predicted proteins | sample 5384131 | NCBI WGS metagenome assembly VOFI01 (sample SAMN12384728, study PRJNA508395) | human gut metagenome | isolation source: healthy gut H | host: Homo sapiens
CAAGGCTGTGCGGGAGACCTTCTGCGAGCTGTATGACAAGGGCCTGATCTACAAGGGAAGCCGCATCATCAACTGGTGCCCCCACTGCATCACCGCCCTGTCCGACGCCGAGGTGGAGTATGTGGACAAGCCCGGCCACCTGTGGTATATCCGCTATCCCCTGGCCGACGGCAGCGGCGATCTGGTGGTGGCCACCACCCGTCCCGAGACCATGATGGGCGACACCGGCGTGGCTGTGAATCCGGAGGACGAGCGGTTCCGTGATCTGGTGGGCAAGACCTGCATCCTGCCCATCATGAACCGGGAGATCCCCATTGTGGCGGACGACTACGTGGAGCTGGGCTTCGGCACCGGCGCTGTGAAGATGACTCCCGCCCATGATCCCAACGACTTCGAGGTGGGCCTGCGCCATAACCTGGAGGTCATCCGCTGCATCGGCGACGACGGCAGGATCAACGAAAACGGCGGCCCCTACAATGGGATGGACCGGTACGAGTGCCGCAAGCAGATCGTCAAGGACCTGGAGGAGCAGGGGTATCTCGTCAAGACCGAGCCCTACAGCCACAATGTGGGCACCTGCTACCGCTGCCACAATGACGTGGAGCCCCTGATCTCCGCCCAGTGGTTCGTGAAGATGGAGCCCCTGGCCAAGGAGGCCCTGCGGGTGGTCCGGGAGGGCGAGGTGAAGTTCGTGCCCGAGCGGTTCGCCAAGACCTATACCAACTGGATGGAGAACGTCCATGACTGGTGCATCTCCCGCCAGCTGTGGTGGGGCCACCAGATCCCCGCCTGGACCTGCGACGACTGCGGCCACATCAACGTCTCCCGGGAGGACCCCACCAAATGCGAAAAGTGCGGCTCCACCCATCTGACCCGGGACCCGGACGTGCTGGACACCTGGTTCTCCAGCGCCCTGTGGCCCTTCTCCACCCTGGGCTGGCCGGAAAAGACCGCCGATCTGGACTTCTACTATCCCACCAGCGTCATGGTTACCGGCTATGACATCATCTTCTTCTGGGTGGCCCGAATGATCTTCTCCGGCTGCGAGCAGATGAACCGGATCCCCTTCCACACCGTTTTGATCCATGGCCTGGTGCGGGATGACAAGGGCCGCAAGATGTCCAAGTCTCTGGGCAACGGTATCGACCCCCTGGAAATGGCGGAAAAGTACGGCGCGGACGCGCTGCGCTTCAACCTCATCACCGGCAACTCCCCGGGCAACGACACCCGGTTCTACACCGAAAAGTGCGAGGCTATGCGGAACTTCGCCAACAAGATCTGGAACGCCTCCCTGTAACAGCAGAAACCCGGAACCGCAAACAAATGCCATACGCCCCCGCCGTTCCCAAACGGGGAACGACGGGGCGTTTTGAAAAAATTTCTTCTTTTTTCAAACTTCTTGTAAAAAACCCCACCCCCAATCGTTATTGGGGTAGAGGGAGGTGGGCGCGCCAAATGCTCCCTACGCTGCTGGCCGGGCTGGAGGCCTCCCAGCCCAGACCGACACATTCATTCAATTTTACAAGGCCCATTCCGTGGGTCTATATCGCTATGCCCTTTCCTGGGTGAAGAACCCCCATCAGGCAGAGGACGTCGCCCAGACCGCCTGGCTCCAATGCGTCCAGCACGCCCAGCGGTTCTTCTCCCTGCCGGAGGAGAAACGGCTGCCCTGGATGGTCACCCTGGTCAAGCACGCCGCCCTCACCCACCTCCGCACCTGCCGGGGCTGCACGGTCCCCTGGACCCAGAGGCCGACCTTCCCGCCCCAGAGACGGGGGACCCGGGCGACATCATTGCCATTCTCCGATCCATGCCGGAGACCTACCGCACCGTGCTGGAACTGCGCTTTCTGGAGGAGCTGGACAGTGCGGAAATCGCCCGGCGGACGGGGCTCTCCGTTTCCGCCGTGGACACCCGCATCCACCGGGGGGCGCAAGCGCCTCCAGGAGGCCCTGCGAAAGGAGGGGTACGGCCGTGGATAACGCCACCGAATTCTATCACATCCGCAACGCCCTGCTGGAAGCCGCCCTGGCAGACTACCAGGACGCCGCCGCCCTCTCCCCCAGAGGCGCCGGCCTTTTCCCCCGCTACCGCCGGTGGGAAAGACGTTCCTCCGGGACCCCTTTGCCAGCCTCCACCGGGGCCGCCTGGGCCGGAAACGGGTTCTGCGGTTGGCCCTGTGCGCGGCCATCCTGCTGGCGGTGTCGGTGGGGACGGTGTGGATGGCGGGGCCGGAGGCCCCCGTCCTCCCCGGCACCTGGAGTTTTGAGGCCCACGAGGCGTATGACTCCTACCAGTTCCACGGCACAGTTCCCTCGAAGGAGATGGCAGATTGGGCCCCCTCCTTTTTACCAGAGGGGTATATAGAAAGCAAACGCACCGATTTGGGGACTCTGGTGGAGATCACCTATGACTGTAAAGATCTCGACATGTGGATAACCTTTTCCTATCTTCGGCTGGCAGAGGGAAGCGGCTTTGATTTGGACAATGAGCACCATGTTGTGACAGAAATTTCTGTCCAAGATATGGACGGGTATTTGTATACTGCATCAGAGGATAAATTGAACGCTGTGGTGTGGTTCAATGAGACCCTTGGATATGGGTTCCTTCTTTCTTCTAGGTTACCTCCGGATACCTTGTTAAAAGTTGCGGAGAGTGTAAACACAAAATCATGAACTTTTTTATTTTTTGTAAGAAACTCACCTTCTGGCGTGTTAAGCTGTTTCTCTTATATTCAAATTCTTGTTTGATGTAGGAGCAGGTCAGGAAAGGAGGCTATTATGAACAGTTTCTACTGGTTCCACCTTCTCTTTCTCGTTATCTTACTCCTCCCCGTGTTGAGCTTTCTCTTCACCCTTCGCAAACCCTTTGCGCCGTTCCCTTTGACGATCCTGCTGGTGCAGGCCGGCGGCATCCTTCTCTACCTGCTATGTATGCCGCCGCTGTACTGGGTCTGTGCCCAGGCGGACTTTTCCCACTTCTATGGAATCCCGGATTTCTGGCGGCAGGATTCCGCAATCCTACTCGTTCCCGTCTACGATTCCATCTTTCTCACGGCGGGGTTTTGCCTGATCCGTTGGATCGTAGAGGAGGTGCGCAGAAGAAAGCGGTAATCACAATGTTCCTTGGAATTTACCCCCTCTCTGCCCCAAGAGTCCCGTGATTTCGCACAACTTCCCCTGTATTTTTTACAAATTTGCGCATTTTCTTGTATGATAAGATCAATCCTTCCCACAGAAGGATCCGACCCCGGGGGTTCGGAGAAAATTCCCGACCTCCGGGAAAAGCCTTGCGTTCCCCTCCCCAGATGGTATGATAGTTATAGAAAGACCGCCGAATAGGAGGTGATCCCAATGCGTTTCCGCAACCGAAGCGGCGAACTGTTCTTCCTCCTCCTGGCCTGCCTTGGCCCAGGTGGTGACGGTGCTGGCCTGCACCCTGTGGCGGGAGGTCATCTTGGTGCCAGAGCGCTGGAAAGGGCCGCCCCTCACCCGGGAGTACCTGGTGTGGTACCTGGACGAATACGTCCCCCCATCGACTATGAGGGCCAGCTGTTCTCCCTGTACTTCCCCCTTTGCTCCCCTGCTGGGGCTCCTGCTGGTGGTGGGGCTTGTGTGGCTGTTCTTCCGGTTTTATCGGAAGGGCCCAGGACAGAAGAAGGTCTTCTTCCCCTGGTAGCTGCCGGCTTCCTGGGGATCTTGGGATTCTCCCTCTGGCTGCGGCAGTACGGCCAGCCCTACTACCTCTGGATGGACGTGGTTCCCCTGTGCGTCCTGTCCTGGCAGGTCCTCCTCCTTTGGGGGATCCCCTGGGTCAGCGCCCGGCGCCGGCAGCGGTCCTTGCCTCCGCTGCAGACCTAAAATTTTCGCACAGACGGTTCCCTCCTCAGGCCAAAACACCCCCCCCCCACCGCGCAGGTTTCTCTGCGGATGGGAAGGGGGTGTGTTTCGTAGGAAGTTAGGGGTTCTTTGGGGGAGGTGTCCTCCTCCCCCGGAGGGAAAGGACGCCAGAAGGGTGTCCCGCACCTGGCGGTATCGCTTCACCGGGATGGGGATCCGGCTGCCGTCCACCATCTCCACCTCATAGGGCCGGATGCAGACCAGGTGGGTGCCGTTGACCGCATAGCTGCGGTGGATCCTGTAAAAGCCCGGCCCCACGCGGTGTAAGAATTCGAAAACCCCACTTTGGCCCGAATGGTCCGCCCTTCCAGGCAGTGGATGACGCAGCTGCGCCCCCTCCGCCATCACCGAGACAATCTCCCCAGGCCGCAGGAAGCAGGTGTCCCCCCTTCCTCCGCCACGGGGATGCGGTCCTGGCGCGCCATCCCCTGGAGCCGGTCCTGGATGTACTTCCGGGTGGTTTGTCCCAAGACGTTGACGAAGGTCTCCCCCTTGGCCAGTTTCAACTCTCCCATGGGGTTGGAGACGTGAAGGCACTTGATTTTGGGCCCCGCCTCCCCCAGCTCCCAGGTGACGGTACACCGCTGCTGGGCCTGGAGGCAATAGCCCACCTCGTCGTCGGTGGTGGTGAGATACCGCCCCACAATGGTGCAGGCGTTGCCGGTGTTTTTGGGCCACCAGGAACGCCTGGTGCAGCAAGTGGCAGGGCTGGATCTCCTCCATGGAACGGCGGAGGTCCGCCGCTGTGGCCTCCCGCCCCTCCACAAACTGATGGGCGGCAGATCCAATCCAGATCACGTCTCGGTCTAAGTACTGCAGCACGTATTCACAGTCCAGTTGCCAATACCGGGTCAAGCACGCTTGGGTCAACCGGACCAGTTGTTCCACTTGACGGTTTCGCACGATGACACCTTCCTTATTCCTGGCGCAGCGCCCGCATCCCCTTCCGGGACAGGGTTCGGTTTGTGGCGCTTTGAGAAGGGCATGGGCTGCTGGCTTTCTCTGTTCCCGTTCAGTATACCACTGCCAAGGGAACACGACAAGAACCATTCGATCCAATTTTAAACCCACTCGGTCAAATCGGGGACGAAGTTTCCTCTCTGTTTTCCACAAATTCTTCCCCTTGTTTTGGGATCTCCGTCTTTTGCCCTCTGCCACTTCCCCGGCGGCGTGTTCACCGCCCGGGTGGTGCTGCACCTCCCCTTCCCCAGACAAGAACCCCCCAGCAGGCGTGCGTTCGTCCTGCTGGGGGTTCTTCTGCAGAGAGAGGGGATCGTTGGTCAGCCTTTCTCCACCACCGCTTCGTATTTCTTCAAGGCGTCGTTCCACTTGGCGTAGTTCTCATCGTTTCGGTGGTCGGTGAGCAGGCCGGTTTCCTCCAGCCAGCCGGCCAGGTAGTGGGTGACCTTCACCGCCCCGAAGTGGTTTAGGTGGTCCCCTTTGTCCCGGGTGTCCTTACTCCAGTCAATGGGGATCTGATCCTGCTTTAGGTTCAAATCCAGGTACTCGCACCCCATCTCCTGGGCCAGAGCCTGGATGCCGTTGTGGCGGGCATAATTCCAGTTCACCGGGCTGGGTGCGCTGAGGAACACCAGACGGGCGCCGTTCTCCTGGCAGAGCCGCTGAATCTCCTTGACATAGCGGATGTTCCGCTCCGGGATCTCTGCCGCCGTCTCAACGGGCTTCATATACTCCCCGGGGTTTGTCCCGGAGATGGTGGCATAGTAGCGGTACCCTTTCCAGTCATCGGTCCATGTGAAATGGGTTTCCCCAGAAAATCGTTCCAGCTGAGGGTTTTCCACCGGTTGTGGTATCGGAACACCGCCAGGTGGTTGGCCAACCGGGTAAAGCTGGCCTTCTGGGAGGGGACTTCACGGTAAATGGCATCGGTTTCCAGGATCACAACCTTGGGTTTCTGGTTCTCCAGCGCCCGGATAAACAGCTCCAGGGTGTAGTCCAGGGTCTGGGAACTGGTCCCACACACATAGGCCGTGTACCCCTTATCCCGCCACAGGTCCATGGGGGTGATGGAGGAGTAGGCCTCGCTGTCCCCTAGCACCAGGACGTCGATGGAGTTCTCCCGCTCCCCTAGGATGCCGTTGGCGGTGACCTCCTCCATGCCGAACTCCGACATGTTGTTCTTTGGGGACAAAAAAGGGCAGACAGCCCCACCAGGATACCCCAAAAGCCCCGCCAGAAACCCCACCAGGGCCAAAACTCGTTTCGTTTTTACCATAGGATGCCCCCCTTAAAATTGTGCATAGATGGGGTCCACCGGCACATAGCCGATGCCGTACGCGCCGAACACCACAATGCCCAGGATCAGCCCATAGCCAACCAGCCACTGAACCGCCACACTCCGCTGAGACAGTTCTTTCCGGATGTGGTGGCCCTGCTCCTGAAGGACTTCCACGACAAAGACCACCACCAAGGTCAAAAACACCACCAGGCAATCTTTTTTTGTCCAAACCTAGAGAGAAGATGGTCCCATCCCGCAACGTGGTAAGGGAGAATTCTGTGACCATCTTTTGGAACATGGCCAGCCCGGCCCGCAGGCCATCGGCCCGGAAAAACAGCTCGCCGATGCAGACCAGCACCGCCGTGCGGGCAATCTGGAACCCCCGGTAAGGCAGGCACTCCCGGTTCACATGGAACCGTTCGGCCCATCGCAGGGTGAGAGGTTCCGTGAGGTTTTCCAGCAGAATCCAGAAGAAGTGATACATGCCGAAGAAGATAAAAGTGCCACCCTGCCCCGTGCCACAGGCCGTTGCCCAGCCACACGCAGAAGAGGGCCACGGACCCCGCCAGCAGAGGGCCATAGTGGGGGCCCAGCCGCTTTCTGCCCCAGGAGGTGAGCTTCTTCATGGGCTTTGCCATGGAGACGGGGTAGAACACATAGTCCTTAAACCAAGTGCCCAAGGTGACGTGCCACCGCCGCCAGAACTCTGCAATGTTGCGGGAGAAGAAGGGCCGGCGGAAGTTTTTCCGGCAGGGTCACCCCGAAGATCTGCCCGCTGCCCATCACCAGGTCCATGGTGCCGGAAAAGTCCATGTACAGCTGGATGGTGTAGCACACCACCGCCACGGCGATGACAAATCCGTCATACTCCGCATATCCGGAGAACACCTGCCGGATGAAGAGGTTCAGCCGGTCGGCCACCACCACCTTTTTCATCAAACCAAAGAGGATGCGCTGCACCCCAAACAGGAAGTTCTCCCACCGGATGGGGGGCACCGCCCACAGCTGGTGGGCGGTGTCGCCGTACCGGCAGATGGGCCCCTCCATGATCTGGGGAAAGAAGCTCATAAACAGCGCCAGGCGGAAGAGGTTTCGGTCCGCCGGGATCTTCCCTCGGTACACGTCAAAACAGTAGGACACCGCCTGGAGGGTGTAAAAGGAGATGCCAATGGGCATGGCAAAGGAGGGAATGTTCACCGTCAGGGACAGGCCCAGCAGCTGGAACAGATGGTTCAGGTTGGTGGCAAAAGAAGGGGGTGTACTTCACCAACAGCAACAGCCCCAGGTGGAGCACCACCCCAAAGGCAACAATCCCCGTGAGCTGCCGCTGGAACCGGCCGCGGACGGCCTTCCGCTCCTTGGGGGCGGCGGTAGGGCAGCGGTCCCGTTCTGCTTGGATACCCTCCAGCCAAAGGCCGATGTGGTGAACCGACAGGGTGGAAAAGAGCAAATAGGCGATCAGCTTCCCGCTGATCGCCCAAAAAGAGGTAGCTGGCCAGCAGCAGGACCACCCGGCAGGGGCTTTTGGGGCAAAACCGCATAGAGCCCCACCGTGGCGGGCAGCAGCAGCACCAGGTATTGCACGGAGAAGTAGGAGGACAGGGAGAACATCTCACCCCTTCCTCCTGGAGCCGGCACACCATCTCCCCACAGATTCTCCACGGAATTGAAGTTCTCAGGCACAATCTCTACGGTGGGGATGAGGATGTCAAAGGCGTCCTCCAACTCTGCCACCAGGGCGATGATAGAGAGGGACCCCAGGTGGTGTCCGTCCACCAGGTCCTTGCAGTTGGCGTAGTCCACGCCGGGCTGGATTTCCTCCAGAATTTCAATCAGTCTTTCCATAGATTCCACTCCTTTTTGATGATTGGGGGTATTCAGGGGATGGGTGGCCAGGGGTCCCGGGCCAGAACGGCCCGCCCGTCCGGGGTGCACAGGACCACCCCCGGCAGGTCCCGGCTGAGAAAGAGGCTGATCCCCTCGGTCATGCAGTAGGCTCCCGCCTGCTCAAACACCAGCACGTCCCCGATCTCCAGCCCCCTAAGGGCAGGCGCTTGACCAGGATGTCGTTGATGGTGCACAGGGCCCCGCAGAGGGTCCAGGGCTGGGGCTCCTCCCCACCCGGGGGGAGGGGGCGCACCGGGGGGTGCTTCATGGCCATGGACTGGCCATAGTACACCAGCTGGTGCATGCCGCCGTCCACAATGGCATACTTTTCCCCCGGTTCTCCTTGACGTCCACCACCCGGGTGAGGTATGTGCCGCACCCGGCGGCGATGCTCCGCCCCAGTTCCAGGGTGATCTTGCCCCGGAAGGTCAGCCCCCGCAGCAGGTCGGCAAACTCTGTCAGAAAGGTTTCCTCGTCCATCTCGTCCTCGGGGGAAGTAGGCCACCGGGAACCCGGGGCCAAACTCCAGCTCCCGCAGGGATGGACCGGGGTCAGGCTGGCCAAGAACTGATCCACCAAGGCCAGTTCCCGGGCCAGGCGTTTCAGGGAATGCTTCTGGGTTCCGGAGAAATACTGGATGCCTCGGATGTCCAGGCAGGGGTCCTCCCCATAGTGGTCCAGGATCCAGCGGATCTCCTCCTGGTCCATGCCGAACTGGTTGCCGCTGGTGAGCCGCAGCAGCAGGGAAATGGGTTTCCTGGCCGCCAGCGCCGCCCCATAGAGGACGGAAAACTGGGTCATGGACTCCACGGTATAGCATCCAATCTCCCCCTGGGCCACCAGTTCGCCCATGGCGGCGGGTTCCTTATACACCCCAGACAGCACATACTGGTCTGGGGACAGCCCCGCTTGCTGGCAGAGGACCAACTCACCCGGGGAGCAGATCTCAAACCGCTCCACCACCCCGTTCAGGGCGGACAGGAGGAAGGGGTTGGCCTTCATGGCGTAGCACAGGCCTACCCCCTCTGGGAGGTGCTCCCGCAGGGGTGGCCACCCGCTGGGGCAGGGCCGCCAGGTCAAAGACGTACAGCGGCGTGGTTTCTCGATGGAGCACTTGGTGCAGTTGCAGGTCGGTCATGGGGTCGTCCTCCTCTCCAGCAGGGCTTTCCGGTCCACTTTTCCGTTCTTATTGAGGGGAAGGTCTCACAGGGGCGGAGCACCGAGGGCACCATGTAACTGGGCAGCTGCTGGGCCAGGGTCTGGCGCACCTGGTCGGGGTCCGCCGTGCCCAGGTAAAAGCCAGAGAGCCGCTGCCGCTTCTCCTCAAAGGTGCAGATGCACCGCTCCACCCCCGGGACCTTGGCCACCGCCCGCTCGATCTCCTCCAGCTCGATGCGGTGGCCCTGGTATTTGATCTGAAAGTCCTTCCGTCCCCGGAAGTAGAGCTCCCCCCTCTGCCCCGTACTGTCCCAGGTCTCCGGTGCGGTAGATGGGCTCCGGCCAGCAGGGGTTGGTGGGGTTGGGGACAAAGGCAGCCGCCGTGGCCTCCGGGGCCGGTAATACCCCAGGGCCAGGGCCGTGCCCCCCCCACGCAGATCTCCCCCACAGCGCCAGGGGTGGTGATGACCCGGTCTCCCTGGTCCAGGAGGAAGACCCGCTCGTTGGGGAAGGGCTTTCCAATGGGGGATGCCCTGGGGATAGTCCCGGTCCGGGTGTAAAATGTGATAGGGGCAGTTACAGGTGATCTCTGTGGGGCCGTAGAGGTTGACAAACACCGCCTCCGGCAGGTGGGTCCGCCAAAGGCCCTGCAAATGCTTCTCCGGCATGACCTCCCCTGCTGAACAGCACCCGCCGCACCGTCTCCGGCACCCGGTAGTCCAGCCCGTGGAAGGTGGAGATCAGGCACAGGGCGGACACGGCCCAGGTGAGGCTGGTCACCTTTCGGTCACACAGCCAGTCCAGCAGTTCCTTGGGCCGGGAGAAGAGTTCCTTGGGCACCACCGAGAGCTTTGCCCCGGTTTTCAGCATGGTGTACAGGTCCTTCACCGACACGTCAAAGTCAAAGGGGGCCTGGTTGGCCAGGATGTCCGTGTGGTCCATGCCGAAACAGTCCACGAAGGTGTCGATGAAGTCGATCACCGACCGGTGGCTCACCACCATCCCTTTGGGCTGGCCGGTGGAGCCAGAGGTGAAGTTGGTGTACAGCGGGTCGGTGTCCACCACCTGAGAACGCACCGCCTCCAGCCGGGCCGGCTGGAGGGGCGCTGCCAGCAGCTACTCCACATCCAAAATGGCCTCGGGGAGAAAATCTCCAGGGCCCTGACCCGGTGGGCCCGGTCGGTAATAACGTAGTTTGCCTGGAGCACCGACTGAATCTGCCGCAGTATGGGGCCGGGGGCAGGTCGGGTTCAGGGGGACATAGAACCCTCCAGCATACACCGTCCCCCAAAGGCCCAAAGGGCCTGACGGCCTTTCTCCAAAAAGATCGCCACGGGCTCCCGCAGGGCGATGCGTTCCGTCAGGGCAGAGCCCACCTTACGGCAGCCCACCTCCAATTCCTGAAAGGTGGCCGTGCCCCCGGCGTCCTCCACAGCGACAGCGTGGGGGGCGAACCGCGGCGCTGTATTCCAAATATTCCAGTACCGTTTTCATAGGGATTCGTTCCTTTCCTCTCCGACGGAAATGCCGGAGAGCTCCTTGGTTGGTTGGGATGGTACCAGAATACGGGAAGAAACTTTACCCCAGCTTCAGCCTTCCTTAAAGTTTCTAAAGAAATGCCACATTTTTCTCGGAAATGAGGCAAATCCCCTCCCTGCCCTGCGCTCCCCATACAGGAAAAAGACCCAGGACGCCTTAGCGTCCCGGGTCTTTCGGTCTCTCCGGTCCTGCCGGAAGGGTGATGGAAAATTCTGTGTGATACGGCGGGGTGGGCGGGAACACCGCTGCAATCTTTCCCCGGTGCATCTCTACGATCCGCTGGGCAATGGACAGGCCCAGCCCCGTCCCCTTCCCGGTGGTCCTGGCGTGGTTGCCGGTGACAAAGGGCTGGAAGAGGGTGGCCGCCAGATCCGGGGAGATCCCCACCCCGTCATCGGCAATGGTCAGGTGGACCGCCTCTTCCGTCTGGGTCAGAACCACATAGAGGGTGGTCCCCCTGGGGTTGTGCTTCATGGCGTTCCCCAGGAGGTTTTCCAGCAGCCGGCGCATCAGCTTGGCGTCAAACCACAGGGGCACTGGTGGGTCCGGCAGGTCCGCCTGGAGGCAGAACCCCTGCTCCGTCAGGTCCAAATACTTCTCCGCGAAGAAGGTCCGGACGAAGGCCCCGAAGTTGGCCGTCTCCCCCTGCATGGGGTAGTCTGGGTGTTCCATCTGAGTGAAGAGGAAGAGGTCGCTCACCAAGTCGGTGGCCAGGCGGGATTTGGTGAGGATGGCCTTGCGGTACTGCCCCACCTTCTCCGGCGGGACCTTCCCTCCTCCAAAGCCTCGGTGTACCCCTGGATCACCGTGAGGGGGGTGCGCAGGTCGTGGGAGATGTCGGCAATGAGGGTCTGCTTCTCCTGGTACACCCGCTCTTTCTCCCTGCCGGGCCTGGTCCAGCTGGTCCAGCAGGCGGCGGAAGCTGACCACCGTCTCGTCAAACTCGGAAGGGATGTCCTCCTGAGAAATCTCCGCCGCCTTGCCCTGTCCATAGGCCTCAATGGCCTGGCTGAGGGGATGGATGCGTTTCTTCATCCGCCAGGGGAAGGAGAGGATGCACCCCAACACCACCAGCAGGATGCAGGGCACCCCGGCCAGCCACAGAGAATTGGCCCAGCGCAAGCTCTGGTCGTACTCCCGCTCCCCCATCCGGGTGGCGAAAAAGACCAGGGTGCGCCCCTCTCCCGTGGTGGTCTCATAGGTGTATTTCTCCGCCATACTGTTGGTCTTGGAGATCCCGCAGAGGAGATTAAACTCCCGCTGGGTCAGCGCCTGCCGCCCGGCAAAGAGGTCCCCTCGAAGAATATTGTAGTCCTCATCCAGCACGCAGGAGGACAGCAGCTTGGGGGCCTTCCCTGCCTCTGCGTAGGTGCTCAGATACACCGTGTACTCCACCGAACCGTCGGCTGTCTCGCTCTGAAAGACGTCCAGCAGCTTGCCGGAATGGTAGTCATCCAGCATGTCAGGTCCTCGAAAAGACCTTCTCTCCAATGGTGCGGTTGCTGGCGTAGACCGTATGCCCCTCGTCATCAAAGATCAGGAAAGAGACATTCTTGGCGGGGATGGCCCCATAGTCCCTCTCTCCAAGGCCTCCTGGTACTGGAGAAGATCGTCGATGGAGAAAAAGGCCGCATTCATCCGCTCATTGACCAGGTACTGAAACAGGCCATACACCCCCACCAGCAGCAGGGGTATAGACCAAAAAATGCAAGGCGCAGAACAGAACCAGGCTATTCTGCTTTCTCTTATGTCTCTTCAATTTTATACCCCAATCCTCGCACGGTTTTGATGTATTTCGGATGGGAGGGGTCGTCCTCCACCTTGGCCCGGAGATTGGAGATGTGCACCATCATGGTGTTCTCATCGCTCTCATAGAGCGCCCCGCCGATGCAGGCGTAGAGCTGGGCGCTTTGTACACCCGCCCCGGCGCCGCCATGAGTTTGGCGGCAATTTTCAGCTCCGTAGGGGTGAGGGGCACCACCTCCCCGTTCTTCCGCAGGACCATCTTCATCAGGTCCAGCTCCAGGGGGCCTACGGTGAGCAGGGGGAGGGCTTCCTCGCCCCCCCCTCCCCTTCCCCCGCCCAGCTGGCAGTACCGGCGCAGGGCAGCCTTCACATAGGCCACCACTTCCAGGGGGTGGAAGGGCTTGGTGATGTAAGCGTCCGCCCCCAGGTTCAGCCCCAGGATCTTGTCGGTGTCCAAATCCTTGGCCGAGAGGATCAGCACGGGAAGGTTCCAGTGTTTCCGGATCTCCCGGAGCAGGTCATAGCCGTTCATCCCAGGCATCATGATGTCCAGGATGGCCAGGTCCACCTTCTGGGTTTCCATCAGCGTGAGGGCCTGCTGGCCATCCACGGCGGAGAGGATCCGGTACCCCTCGCCGCTTAAATAGAGGGAGAGCAACTCCACAATGTCCATATCGTCTTCTGCAATTAAAATGGTCTGCCCCACGGCAGTGCACCATCCTTTCTATCGCCCGTCCTCCACAGGAGGACAAAAAAGCCCAACCGCCCTCCGGCATCTTCGCCGGCGGCAGTTGGGAGGGGAGAACGCAAAGCAGGCAGGTCCGGCAGGAGAACCCTTTGGCACGGCGGGACCTGGCCATGCCCGCCCCGTTCTGGGTTTCGGCGGCGCCGCAGCGGATGCCGGCTGGTCTTTGGTGTTTCACTGTTCTGCCAGGGCACTGGTCCCTGTGTTTTCTATTGTAGCCCAAAGGCCAAGAGGGGTCAAGGAATCTTGGGCATTCTTAAGAATCGTTAAGAATTCTTAAGATTTCTCCTGGGGGTGCCGGAATTCTTATGGTTTGGTGCGTCTGACCCCACCCTCTCCCACTGAAACAGAGACGAGGCGAATCGCCTCGTCTCTGTTTCGTCCGCTCCGGGATTATAGGTATCGCCCCGTAATGCTCTCCGGGCAGGCCGCCACCTGGGCGGGGGTGCCGGCGGCCACGATGCGGCCCCCAGCCTGGCCGCCGCCAGGGCCCAGGTCGATGAGGTAATCGGCGCTGCGGATCACGTCCAGGTCGTGCTCGATGACCACCACCGTGGCCCCCTGGTCCAGCAGGGTCTGGAACACCCCCAAAGGGTAGCCACGTCCAGGGGATGCAGGCCGATGGTGGGCTCGTCGAATACGAACACAGTGTCCGACTGCCCTTTGCCCATCTCGCTGGCGAGCTTGAGCCGCTGGGCCTCGCCGCCCGAAAGGCTGGGGGTCGCCTCGCCCAGAGTGAGGTACCCCAGCCCCAGGTCCGCCAGGACCTGGAGCCGCTGGCGGATGGGCTTCGGAACAGGCAGGCCGCCAGGGCCCCTGGATGTCCATGGCCATGATCTCCGGGGCGGGTGTAGGCCGCCGCCCGTCCTTGGCGGTGTAGGCCACCTGGTTGGCTTTCTTATCATACCGGCTGCCCCGGCAGGTGGGGCAAAGGGATGTCCACATCGGGGAGGAACTGCACGTCAGGCTGACGCTCCCGGTGCCGTCGCAGGTGGGGCAGCGGAGGCGGCCGGTGTTGTAGGAAAAGTCCCCCGCCTTGTAGCCCCCAGGGCCTTGGCCGCCGGGGGTTTTGGCAAAGGCCTTCCGCAGTTCGTCGTGGACGTTGGCGTAGGTGGCCACGGTGGAGCGGACGTTCAGGCCGATGGGGGTGGCGTCGATGAGTTTGGCCCGGGTGATGCCTCCGGCCTCCACCCCCTTTACATGGGCCGGCAGGGGCTCCCTGCCGCGGCCGCTTCCAGGGCAGGGAGGAGGCTCTCCAGGATCAGGGTGGTCTTACCGGACCCGGACACGCCGGTCACCGCAATGAGCCGCCCCTTGGGCAGGTCCACCTCCAGGGGCTTCACCGTGTGAATGGCCCCGGTGGACAGGTGGAGCCTCCCCCTTGGCAAAGAGGTCCCCCCGCCCCCGACGGCTGGCGGACCTGCACCCTGGCCTGCCCGGTGAGGAAGGGGCCAATCTGGGAGGCGGGCATTCCGCCCCAGGTCCTCCACCGTCCCCTGGGCTATCACCTGGCCCCCGGCCATTTTGCCCCGGCCCGGGGCCCAGTTCAATGAGCCAGTCCGCCTGGGCGAGAACCTGGGTGTCGTGGTCCACCAGGAGGATGGGTTGCCGTCGGCCACCAGGTCCTTCATCACCCGGGTCAGGCCCACCAGGTTGGCCGGGTGCAGACCGATGGAGGGCTCGTCCAGCACGTATAGCACGCCGGTAGTGCGGTTGCGGACCGCCCGCGCCAGCTGCATCCGCTGGCGCTCCCCCGGTGGAAGGGTGGCCGCCCCCCGGTCCAAAGTGAGGTACCCCAGCCCCAGCTCCATGAGCCGCTGGGCCACCGTCTGGAAGGCCTGGACGATGCTCTGGGCCATGGGGCCCATGGCCTCCGGCGGGGTCTCCGGCACCCCGGCCACCCAGGAGACCAGGTCATTCAGGGGGCAGTTGGCAGGCATCGGCCAGCCCGATGTCCCCGGAGCCGGGGAGCCCGGGCGGCCTCCGTACAGGCGGGAGCCGCCGCACGCGGGGCACACCTCCTGTTTCAGGAATTTTTCCACCCGCTTCATGCCTTTTTCATCTTTGACCTTGGCCAGGGCGTTCTCCACGGTGTGGACAGCGTTGTAATAGGTAAAAGTCCAGTTCCGCCACGTCGTTAGAGTTCTTGGCGTGGTAAAGGATGTGCTTCTTCTCAGCCGGGCCGTCATAGACGATCTCTTTCTCCACATCGGTCAGGTCGCGGAACGGCACATCGGTGCGCACCCCCATGGCGCGACAGACATCGGTCATCAGGGCCCACATGAGGCTCTTCCAAGGGGCCACCGCCCCTGGTCAATGGAGAGGGTGTCGTCAGGCACCAGGGTGGCCAGGTCCACCGTCCGCACCACACCGGTGCCGCCGCAGGTGCGGCAGGCACCCTGGCTGTTAAAGGCAAGCTCCTCCGCCCCCGGGGCATAGAAGGTGGCCCCGCAGGTGGGGCAGGTGAGGGGCTGCCCGCCGCCACCGCCAGGGTGGGGGACAGGTAGTGCCCGTTGGGGCAGCGGTGGCCTGGCCAGGCGGGGTACATCAGGCGCAGGGCATTGAGCAGCTCCGTCCCCGTGCCGAAGGTGGAGCGGATCCCCGGCACCCCCGGCCGCTGGTGGAGGGCCAGGGCGGCGGGGACATAGCGCACCGGCTCCACCTCCGCCTGGGCGGCCTGGGTCATCCGCCGCCGGGTGTAGGTGGACAGGGCCTCCAAGTACCGTCGGGACCCCTCGGCATACACCACCCCCAGGGCCAGGGAGGACTTGCCGGGCCGGACACCCGGCAATCCCCCACCACCTGGTGAAGGGGATGTTCACATCCAGGTTTCTTCAGGTTGTGGACCTTGGCCCCCCTTATCTCGATCCGTTTGGGGGCGTGGGGTGGGTGGCCATAGGCCACACCTCCTTTCCTTACAGAAAGGAAGGGCACCCCTGCCGGATGCCCTTCCTGGGTTATCGGGTATAGTGCACCGTTTCCAGACACAGGCCGCAGGCGGGGACGGTCTCCCCCGCCTGGCGACGGTCCTGGGAGGCCAGGATATCCGCCATGTCCCGGGGGATTTTTCCCCCGGCCCCCGCCAGAAGGGTACCCACCAGGATGCGCACCATGTGGTAGAGGAACCCATCCCCGGTGAAGGTGAGCCGGAGTTCCGGCCCCAGCTCCTGGATGGTGATGGCCTCCAGCCGGCGCACCGTGGAGCGCTTGAACTTTTTCAGGGAGCAGAAGGCCCGGAAGTCGTGGGTGCCGCACAGGTCCTCGGCAGCCAGGCGCATGGCCGCCACGTCCAGGGACTCCTGGATGTGGTAGAGGTAGTGCCGCTCAAAGACGTTGGGCAGCTCGCTGTTCCAAATGCGGTAGACGTAGGTCTTACCGGTGCAGGAGAGGCGGGCGTGGAACCGGGGCTCCACCTGCTCCAGGGGAAATGGCCCCAATGTCCGCCGGCAGGTACCGCCGCAGGCCGGCCAGGATCTCCTCCGTCTCCAAATCGGTTTTGGCCCGGAAGGAGGCCACCTGCATCTTGGCGTGGGCCCCGGCGTCGGTCCGGCCGGGCCGGCCACCTCCACCGGCTGGTCCAGCAGGCGGGTGAGCAGGGCTTCCAGTTTCCCTTGGATGGTCTGTTCGGTGTTCCCCTGCTTCTGCCACCCCTTCCAGCGGGTGCCGTCATAGCATAAGGTCAGGCGGTAATTGGCCACGGTTCTCTCTCCTTTTCCCGGGCCTTGGGGCCCGATGGGCCGCCCGGCAGCTACGGGCAGCGCAGTGATACCTTATATTGTAACGGATTCCGCCCCCGGTGAAAAAGAGGGGCGGCCTTCTTTTTTCGCCAGCTCCAGCCCCAGGGCGATTCTCTCCATTTTGCCCAAAAGAAAGCCATCTTTTCCCTTGACGAATGGTATATTTGGGGTACAATGATCCCATTCCCTCCCCTTTGACCACACAAAGGGGAAAAAGGAGGCGTTTCTTTGCCGCCCAAAGTCATTGGCCCCAAGCGGGCCATTTCCATTGAGATCATTCTTTTCCTGGCCTATGCCTTTTTCAGCGCCTCCTGGATGGTGGGCTCCATCGTCACCACTGACATGGCCCAGGAGTTCGGGGTGAATACCATCCCCTCCTCGGTGAACAACGCCATCTCCGCCGCCAAAATCTTAGGCAACTTCGTGGCCGCCTGGATCCCTGGTGAAGCTGGGGCCCAAGTGGACGGTGTCCCTGTCCTGCCTGCTCACCTGCGCAGTGATCGTCGGGGCTTTCTCCACCTCCTTCCCCATGTTCATTCTCACCCGGTTCCTGCTTTGGGCTTCGGGGGGCGGTGCTGATGATCTGCATGACCCCCTATGTGGTCTACTGCTTTGAGTCAAGCAGCAGCCCATTTTCATCGGTCTGAACAACTGCCGGGCCCAACACCGGCAACCTCATCGCCCTGCTCAGCGTCACTGCCGTCCGGGGGTGGCTGGGCTCCTGGCGGGCGTCATCCTCTTCTACGGCATTTTTCAGCGTGGTTCTGCTGGTTCTCTGGCTGGTCGTGGGCCGGGGGTATCCCATCGCCCAAACCCAGACGGCGGAGAAAACCCCCACCACCATCTACCACTACCGGGACGGCATGAAGGAGCCCTTCCTCTTCCAGTTCCTCTTCACCATGACCGGCCGGCTGGTGATGTACACGGTGATGCTCTACCTCTTCCCCCTGAACCCCGACTTCACGGTGGATTCCCAGTTCATCTCCCTGATGATCGCCCTCACCGGCATCCCGGGGACCATCCTAGGCATCATCCTGGCCAAAAAGCTGAAACGGCAGCTCTCCCTCTTCCGGTTTTCCGGGGTGGCCCAGTCGGTGCTGTTCTTCGCCATGCTGCTGACCTCCTCGGGAACGGTGGCCACGGTGTGCGCCATCCTGCTGGGGTTTGTGATCTTCATCTCCACCCCCTCCCTGTTCACCCTTCCCGCCCGGCTCCCCGGGGCCACCCCTCAAAAGGTGGCGGTGATCCTCACCCTCTACTGGACCATGGCCTACATCCTCCAGATGGTGATCTATGCCCTGGTGGTCCACCTGGCCAACACCGTGAGCTGGGAGGTGGCCATGTTCTTCACCGGCTTCTACTCCCTCACCTTCCTGGTGGGCACCTTCCTGCTGCCGGACTTCGACCGGCCTTCCAGCCCGTCCGCAGGAGATGGCACGGCCCCGCCGACTGACGCAAAGTAACACACGCCCCCAGGCATCCCGCAGGATGTCTGGGGGGCGTTTTGCCGGTCAGTTTGCAGTCAAGGTTACCGTCACCCCTCCGGTACCCAGGGGCTGCCGCCAAGCCGGTGGGGTCGGCCAGCCTGCCCAGGGTGGTATATGAGTAGGCTGTGGTGAAATCCGCATAGAACAGGACCAGGCAGTCTGCACCATAGAGCATCAGGTCTCCGGTGTGGATCTCCCCCGGCTGGGTGGCTGCAGTGGGGAGGGCCTGATCCAGGTTGGCATACTTCTCGTTGCCGTTGCGTTCCGTCATGGACAGGGTGAGGGGCAGCCTAGCCGCCAGAGCCCGGGCGGCCTCGGTGTCCGCCAGGGTCACGGAGTAGGTCTGGTCCCCCACGGAGAGGGTGCAGGTTGTCATGGCCAATTCCTCCTGGGATGGGGTTTGTGGTTCCGCCGGGGCAGGTGCTTCCTGGGGCCCCAGCCCCCGGCGGCCAGGCAGAGGGCCAGGAGCAGGGCGGCCAGCGCCGGGCGGCGGCTCACTGCCGCTCCTCCTGGCTGAGTTCCCGAAGGATCCGCGCGGGCACGCCGCCTACCACGGTGAAGGGGGGGGCATCCCGGTGCACCACCGCCCCGGCGGCCACGATGGCCCCCTTGCCGATGGTGACCCCCGGCAGGACGGTGGCGTTGGCCCCGATCCACACCTTGTCCCCAATGACAATGGGCGCCGGGAGCATGGAGGCCCGGCGGGCCACCACCGGGTCATGGTTCAAGGTGGCCAGCACCACGTTGTGCCCCAGGAGAACGTCATCCCCGATGGTGATGCCCCCCTGGTCCTGGAAGCGGCAGCCGGAGTTGATGAACACCCGCTTGCCCAGGGTGATGTTCTTGCCAAAGTCCGTGGTAAAGGGGGGAAGAGGCCGAACCCTTCGTCCACCGGTTTGCCGATGAGCTGGGAGAAGAGGGCCCGCAGTTCCTCTCCGTCGTGATACCCTGTGTTGATCTCTGCGGTGATCTGCTGGGCCCGGCGGGCAGCCTGGGTCATAAAGGCGTGGACCTCTGAGCCCCCTCCAGCCGTTTGCCCTGGTTCACATGGTCTAAATAGGGTTTGCAGTTCCATGGTGTGCCTCCTGTTGTCGGGATGTCTCTTTGCCTGCAGTATAGCAAAGGGGCATTTTTTTCTGCAAATACCTTCTCAAAATAATTTTATATGCTTGTAAGGCATAAACACAGCTGTTATACTAAATCCAATGCAAGGAAAGGAGGCGGACCTATGGAACTGCGGGTGCTGCGATATTTTTCTCACGGTGGCCCAGGCGGAGAGCATCTCTGCCGCGGCCGAGGTGCTCCACGTCACCCAGCCCACCCTCTCCCGCCAGCTCATGGAGTTGGAGGCAGAGCTGGGCACCAAGCTCTTCGCACGGGGCCGGAAAAAGCGGCGGATGGCCCTCACCGAGGCAGGCAGCCGCCTGCGGTGGCAGGCGGAGGAGATCCTGGCCCTGGCGGACAAGACCCTGGCCTCCTTCCAAGGGGGCACAGAGGAGGTGGCCGGGGAGGTGGCCATCGGCGGCGGGAGAGCCGGACCATGGCCCTGGTGGCCCGGGCTTTTCAGACCCTGCACCAGCGGCACCCCGGCATCCTCTGCCACCTCTACAGCGGCAATGCCCAGGACGTGACGGAACGGCTGGACAAGGGTCTGTTGGACTTCGGCGTGCTCATTGAGCCGGTGAACCTGGAGGGGTACGACTACCTCCGCCTGCCGGCCACGGACACCTGGGGCCTCCTCCTCCGCCGGGACCATCCCCTGGCCCGGCTGCCTGCCATCCGACCCAAGGATCTGGAGGGGGTTCCCCTTCTCACCTCCCGGCAGCGGATGGTGGACAACGAGTTTGCCGGCTGGCTGGGCCGGGAGGGCCACAGCCTGGACACCGTTGGCACCTACAACCTCCTCTACAACGCCTCCCTGATGGTGGCGGCCGGGGTGGGCTGCGCCTTGGCCCTGGACGGCCTCATCCACACCCAGGGCACCCCCCTCACCTTCCGCCCCTGGAACCCGGGTGGAGACCCACCTGAACCTGGTCTGGAAGAAGTACCACCCCCTCTCCCAGGCCGCAGAGCGTTTCCTGGCCCAGTTTCAGGAGACCCTCCAGGAAATTTGACCGTTTTTATAAGAATTTCACAAATTCCCCTTGACAACGTCTCCTTTTTTATTTACTCTATTTTATAGAGTAATCCCGAAAGGAGAGTTTGCGATGAACGAACCGCCCAAAACCCTAACCCAGGCCGTGGATGACCTCCGCCTGATCCGGCAGGTGCTGGACCAGACCGCCACCTCCTTCCGCACCCTGGCCCCTGAGTTTTTTCCGCATGGGGGGTGGTCTGGCTGGTTTTACGGCGTCCTCTCCTGCCTGGTCATCTGGCCGGATACCCTGGCCTTCCTCTTCCCCGAGGCCTTCGCCGGGTGGGACCCCACCACGGGGTGCCCCCCGCGTCCTGTCCGCCCTCCTCCCCTGGGCCCGGGTGGCCTTGTGGGGCTACCTGCTGGTCCAGTGCATCCTGTGGCAGCGCAAGAAGGGCACCTTCCCCGCCCTGGGGGGGAAGGTGCTGGGCATCTGGCAGGTGCTGCTGGTGCTCTACCTCCTGCTGTTCCTGCTGCTGGAGGGGGCTTCCAGTACCACCCGCCCTGCCCATGTCCTCTGAACCCACAAGTTTTGCCTGGGATCACGCTTGGGCCCTCTTCTACTACAGCCGGCTCTTCCTGCCCATCCTCTTCCCCGGGATCCCCCTGGTGGTCACTGGGATCCTGCTGTCGGAGCGGCCGCTGTTTGTGCTGGGTCTGGTGGTCTCTGCCCTGGCTGTCTGTTCCGCCTTCGGACCCGGGGGTGCCTGTCCTGGCAACCATCCTCCCCCTGTATGCCTTCCTAGTGGGCGTGGGGCTGGTCCAAGTGTTTTACCAGCCGGTGGCCCTGCTGGTGCTGGCCCGGCGCCTCCGGCGCCGGCCGGAAGGAGTGTGAACCCCATGAAAGAACCAACCCCCAACCTCACCCGCGCCCTGGAAGACCTCCAGGTCATCCGCACCGTTTTAGACAAAGCTTCCCCCTCGTTCCAAACCCTGGCTGCCTCCTTCCGGGTGCTGGGGATCCTCTGGCTGGTGCCGGCCGGGCTCCTGGCCTTCCTCCAAGGGGGAGAGCCAGATCAGCTACCTCTTTGCCTTGGACCATGGCATAGCTCTGTACGCCGGCCCCAACCTTCTCCTGCTCCTCCAAGGGGCCATCGTCCTGCTGGCGGCGGTGTTCTGCCTGCTCTGGCAGGGAAAAAAGCGCCGGGGGGCCTTCTCCCCGAGGAGGCCAAGGTGATCACCCTGTGGCAGGTGCTCCTCCTGCTCTTCCTCGTGTGCACCGTGGCAGGGATGGTGGGCACCTTCTCCAGCACCGTACAGGAGGCGATGTTCTCCCCGGACTCGCTGGATGGGTACCGGACCTTCTACGTCTGCGGGGCCCTGCAGACCTTTGCCCCTGTGCTCTTCCCCTCCCTCCCCCTGCTGATCACCGGGAGCATGGGCAAAGACCGGGCGCTGTGGATCCTGGGGCTGGTGTGCCTGCTGCTGGGGGTGTGGGGGATGCTGCAGTTCTTTTTCCCCTATGCCTCGTTCCTCCTCTTGTTCAACCTGCCTCTGACCCTGTGGCAGACCCTGCAAGGGCCCATCGCCCTGCTGGTCACCGCCCGACGGCTGCGGATGAAGGGGGCGTGAGCCCATGGAACTGTCCCAGATTCCCGCCGCCTTCCACTCCAAGCTTCGGCTGGCGGTGATCGCCGCCCTGCTCTCTGGCCCCAAGAACTTCCGGGCCCTCAGGACCTCACCGGGGCCACCCCGGGCAACCTGGGCAAGCAGCTGGAGGTGCTGGAGGCTGAGGGCTACCTCCGCAGCGAGAAGGCCTTCGTGGGCCGCCGGCCCACAACACCACCTACACCCTCCTCCCCTACGGGCGGGAACAGTTTGCCCAGTATGTGGCCCTGCTGGAGTCCCTGCTGGCCGGGGCCCAGGGGGAAGAGGACACAGATTCCCCCTCGTAACCAGGTTACCCTGGAAAAACGTCCGCCGGCGCAGCTGCGCCGGCGGACGTTTCGGGGAGAACAGTTATTTCAGTTTACTCAAATCTACAGTGGACCCCTCTTCCGTAAAAAGATAGATGACCCCGCTCTCCGGAACCCAAACAGAATTGGCACCACCTGGAGGTTCAATTTGTACCCATCCATCTTGCCGGTCCTCAATGGACACCATCCCAGAAAATCCTAAGGTCCCCACGGGAGATCCTCCTGGTTGCTCATAAAGACGGTAGCATCCAAGACCTTTCCCTGGTTAGCTTGGGTAAAGTCCCAGCCCGGGTACTCACGGCTGATTTAGATACAGTCCCCTCCAAAAAGGGCGTATCCTGCCTTGGCACGATCACTTGGTAATATCCGCCAATGCTGCCTACAATAGCAACCACATCATTCTTTTGTAGTTTCTCCGGATAAGGATCCTCCAATGGTACAAACTGATCGGCATATACGCCAGTCGTAGGTGTAGGATCCGTCAACGTGATATAGAATGGAGTAGTTAACTCCACTTCCCGGGTGATAATCCCCGCTTGGGCCACATAATTCATCCATGACAGCTCTTCGGCTTTGACAGGTGCCGCAGGCATATGGATCGACGGCGTCCCTGTACAGGACACCAGTCCCCCGCCAGCAGCACCACCGCCAGGGCGGCTGCCGGCAACAGTTTTCCCCAGCGGGAGGTCACAGGGTGAAATAGATTGTAAAACCGTGCTTTCATGACGTGCTTCCCTCCTTGCAGTTGGGTAGTGAGAAATACGGCAGGGCGGGTATCCGCCTCCATAACGGACAGCAGGGGTGTGGGCATAGGCCTTCCGCTGGGCAGGGGTGGCCTGCGCCAGCACCCGGTCATCACAGGCCAGCTCCAGGTCCCTGTCCGCCTGGCGGGCGGCCAAGTGGAGCAGGGGATTGAACCAGTGGATCCCCCGGGCCAGCAGCAGAAGAAGCTTCCCCCACAGATGGCCCCCCTGCCAGTGGGCCAGTTCGTGGCAGAGAATGCCTGCCAGCGCCTCCCGGCTGTAGTCCTCCCGGGGAAGGACCACCCGGGGATGCAGGAGCCCCAGAGTCAACGGGGAGGGGGCCGCAGCGCACACCACCACCGGGATGGCCTTGCCCCCGCCCAGGGCCTGGGCAAGCGTCTGGGCAGGGCATCCCCCGCCGGGAACGGTCGGGCCCCTCGGAGCAGACGCCGCCGGAAGGCCAGGTACCGCCCGCCCTGCCACAGGAGGAACGCCGCCCCGCCGGCAGCCCATCCCAGGGCCGCCAAGTCCAGCCAGGTGAGGTCCAGGGCTGGTGCTGCCGCCTCCCCCTGCGGCGGCAGGGGAGACCGGGGAACTGTCTCAGGGGTTGCCTCCCCCGGTGACGCCGGCGGGGCAGGGGGACCTCCTCCGGCTGCTGCAGGACCACCTCCTGCTGCCCGGGCAGGGTCACTTCCACCGGCGCCGCGGGGAAGGAGAGCTGGAGGGGGACCACCAGCCGCAGGGCCAGCAGCACCCACGCCAAAGGCACCACCACCGCGCCTTCACCCGCCCGGCCAGGGCCAGGGCGGCCAAAAGGAGCACGGCCAGCACCACCCCGTGGTGACGGACACAGACAAGACGTTGGGAAACCATGCGCGGAGAAGTTCAAGCATCCTTCTCCCCTCCTTCCAACGCGCGTTCAGGTAGGCTTTCAGTTCCTCCAGGTCCTCCTTTCCGATGGCCTTGGCTGTCGTACAGGCTGGCCACCAGACTGGGGAGGGACCCCCGTAGAGCCGCTGGAGGAAGGACTTTCCCTGCCTGGGCCTGGTAGGCCCGGGCGGAGACTTTGGGGTATAGAGGTTGGTCCGGGTGGACCGGTCGCAGGACACAAACCCCTTCTCCCCCAGCCAAGGGCCAAGGCGGTCATCCAAGGGTGGACAGGGCCCAGGGCCGTTTCCCCTGGAGCTGGGCCAGGATCTCCCCGGGCGGTCTGGGGCTGCCGGGCGGACCAGAGGATCTGCATGATCTCCAGCTCCGCCTCCCCCAGGTGGGTCTTTCGGTTTGGCATTGGGATTCCCTCCTTTTATACCTTGTGATATCATTATACATCGGTATAACTCAGGTGTCAACGCTTTTCTTCCCGCCCAGGGGGCACCCTTTGGAATTGTTTACAAACTGGCCACAACTTTCACATTTTGTCCACAGGATTCCCATACTCTGGTCACAATCGGGGGGGTATCCTATGACCTGTCAGTAGCAGGGAAGCCATTCACCTCTGACTTACCATACACACTCTTTTTCTCTCTCTTTTCTCTTTTTCATGAAACGAACTGGCAGCGGCTCTGTTTGCAGGCCGCTGCCAGTTCTGTTTGGGCGGGGGCCGCCAGCGGCAGCTGGGACCCCCGCCCCCATCATTCACAACTTATTCACAGGTTTTTAAGTCTCACTTAAGGTTCCTCCTCTACCGTAGAAAAAAGACGGCAGCCCCAAGAACGGGTCTGGCTCTGCCAGGCACGGCTTGGGGTGCTGCCCCCCAAAGGGCGGCTGCCCGTTGGAAAAAGGAGGAACGCTATGATTGAAGTCAGTCACCTAACCAAACGGTATGGCACCCACACCGCCATTGCCGACCTGTCCTTCCACATCGAGAAGGGGCAAATCTACGGCCTGCTGGGCCCCAATGGGGCAGGAAAATCCACCACCATGAACATCATGACGGGATGTCTGTCCGCCTCGTCGGGTTCCGTCACCGTGGGTGGGCATGACATTTTCGAGGAGGCCGGCCCCTGCCAAGCGTCTGCTGGGTTACCTGCCGGAGCGGCCTCCCTCTACCTGGATCGGACCCCCTGGGAATACCTCTCCTTCGTCGGTCAGGCCAAAGGGGTGGCCAAGGAGGATTTGGACGAGCAGATCCACCACGTCATGGAGGTCACCCGGATTGCGGATGTGTCCCAGCGGCTCATCAAGAACCTCTCCAAGGGGTACCAGCAGCGGGTGGGCATCGCCCAGGCCCTTTGGGGGACCCCGAGGTGGTGATTCTGGACGAACCCACCGTGGGCCTCGACCCCAACCAGATCATCGAAATCCGCTCCCTCATCCGGGACCTGGGGCACGACCATACCGTCATCCTCTCCAGCCATATTCTCTCAGAGGTGCAGGCGGTGTGCCAGACCATCCTCATCCTGTCCCATGGAAAACTGGTGGCCTGCGACACCCCTGCGGGCCTGGAAAAGCGCTTTGCCGGCGGGGCTGCCGTAGAGCTGGTGGCCGAGGCTGGGGCAGAGGAGGTCTGCCGCATCCTGACCCCTTGGACCACATCCTCAACCTGGACGTCCACCCCCGGGAGGACGGAGCCTGCGCCGTCACCTTGGAAACCGACCAGCCCCCGGAAGACCTGTGCCGGGCTCTGTTCTTCGCCTTCAGCAGCGCCCAGCGCCCCCTCCTCCACATGGCCGCCACCCGGGCCAGCCTGGAGGACATCTTCCTGGAACTCACCGCCGACGACACCGCCCTCCCCCCCGATGGGGCGGCAGCCAGCCCAGGCCGAGAGGAGGATGCCTCATGAAAGCCGTCTTTCGCCATGAACTGGCCACCTACTTCACCGGGCTCACCGGCTATGTGTTCGGCGCCTTTCTCCTCCTCTTCGGGGGGATTTACACCATGGTGATCTGCCTCAACGCCGGCTCGGCCAACTTTGAATACGTGCTGAGCAACCTCTCTTTCATTTTCCTCATCATTGTCCCCATTCTCACCATGCGGGTCATCGCCGAGGAAAGCGGCAGAAAACCGACCAGCTTCTCTACTCCCTTCCCCTGTCCATGACAGGTAACCCTCGGGAAATACGCCGCCATGGTGGTCATCTTTCTGATCCCCACAGGCGTTCTCTGCGTCTATCCCCTGCTTCTCACTGCCTTCGGAAGCATCTATCTCCCTGCGGTGTTCAGTACGGTGGTGGGGTTTGTGTTCCTAGGGGCTGCCCTGCTGGCCATTGGCATGTTCCTCTCCTCCATCACCGAGAGCCAGGGGGTGGCTGCAGGACTGTGCTTTGTGGTGCTGCTGGTGTGCTACTTCCTGCCGGACCTGTCCGACTACTTCTCCACCTCGGCCTTTGCCTCCTTTTTGCCGCGTTTACAGTGGTGGTCCTGCTGATCGGCTTGATCTTCCGGCTGATGACCCGGAACACCCCCGTCTCGGTCACCTTAATGGTGGTGTTGGAGGTGGCCCTGATTCTGGGCTATGGGTTGGGGGCGACAGCTTCGCCGGTCTTTTCCCCAGTTTGGTGGAGGAGCTGTCCCTCTTTGAGAAGTTTTACCAGTTTGTCGACGGCATCTTCGATGTCCGGTGTCTGGTGTATTTTCTGACGGTGATCCTGGTGTTCCTCTTCCTCACCGTCCAGTCTCTGGAGAAACGGAGGTGGAGTGAATGAAACGACCCCACTGGAACAAACCGGCTTGGAAGAAACCCACCTGGGCCGGTCTGAAAGCCTCCCTCACCACCCGGGCCTTCCGGGTGGGGGGCTACAGCGTAGCAGCAGCGGCCATTGTGGTCTTCCTGGCCGTGGTGGCCAACATCCTGGTCAATGCCCTGCCGGCCTCCGTCACCCAACTGGATACCACCGCCGGCACCCTGTACACCCTGTCCCAAGAGACGGAAGACATCTTAGATGGCCTGGAGCAGGACGTCACCATCTATTGGATCGTCCAAAGCGGCCAGGAGGACGAAACCCTGGGCACCCTTCTGGGCCGCTACGCCGCCCGCAGCAACTACGTGACGTTGGAGACCATAGACCCTGATGTCTCTCCCAATTTCCTCCAGGAATATGTCTCAGGGACGGTGTACAACAACAGCCTCATCGTGGAGTCCGGCGACCGCAACACCTATGTCAGTTACGAGGACATCTACGAATACTCCTACAGCAGTGACTACTCCTCCTACGACGTCAGTTTCGCCGGGGAGAGTTCCCTCACCTCCGCCATCGACTATGTCCTCAGCGACACCCTGCCGAAGCTATACACCCTTACCGGCCACGGGGAGGGACGATCTGTCCACCTCCTTCCAGTCGGCGGTGGAGCAGCAGAACATCGAGGTGGCAGACCCTCCCTGCTCACGGAAAGAGCGTCCCTGAGGACGCCGACTGCCTGCTGATCAACGGCCCAGACAGCGACCTGTCCCAGGACGAGGCGGGAGGCCATCCAGGCCTACCTGACACCGGCGGGGGACCTCATGGTTCTCACCGACCCCGCCCAGGATGGGCAGGACCTGACCAACCTGGAAGCCCTGATGGGGAATACGGCATGACTGCCAACGATGGCGTTGTCATTGAGGGTGACACCGCCAACTACGCCCTGGGCAGCCCCTTCTATCTGCTGCCCAATTTGGAGAGCCACTCCATCACCTCTCCCTCCAGGAGGGAGGATACTATATCCTGCTGGCCCTGGCCCAGGGGATCACGGTGGAGGAGAGCCCCGGGACGGCCTCACCGTAGAGTCCCTGCTGACCACTTCCGATGCCGCCTACCCAAGATCGCCGGATATTCCATGGAAACCTATTCTAAGGAGGAAGGGGACATCGACGGGCCCTTCTCTGGCAGCCATCGCCACCGATACCTTGGAAGACGGCAGCGAAAGCCATGTCATCTGGGTCGGCTCCACCTTCTGCTGGACGACCAGTATAACCAACAGGTCTCCGGCGCCAACCAGGACTTCTTCCTCAACTGCGTGGGCTGGACTTGCGAAGGGGAGGAGGGGGCTCCATCCACGCCAAACAGATCACCACCGAGTACCTTACCATGAGCGCGTCCACCGCCTCTATGCTGACGCTGTTGCTGGTGGCTGTGCTGCCCGCAGGCTATCTGCTCTTCGGCCTGCGGATCTGGATCAGGAGGAAACACCAATGACAACCATGACACGCGGAAAAAACTATTCGTGCTCCTGCTGGCTCTGGTCATCCTCACCGGGGTCACCCCCTGTTGGTGGCCCACTTGGTACCCGACGAGGACGAGAGCACCGCCGAGGACACCTCCTACATCATCTTCTCCCTGGACCCCGATCAGGTCACCCAACTGTCCTGGACCTATGAGGGCAGCACGGTCACGCTCACCAAGGACGAAAACAGCAACTGAGCTATCCTGACGACGAGGCCTTCCCCTTGATGCGTCCTACCCGGACGCCATGGTCCAGGCTCTGAAGGAGGTCTCGGCCACCAAAACCATTGAGTCCCCGGAGAACCTAGCCGACTATGGCCTGGAGGAGGCGGCGTGCGCCATCTCGGTCACCGCCGGAGACAGCACGTACGAGCTGCGCATCGGGGACGAAACCGGCCTGGGGGCAGCGTTACCTCTCCCTGGGGGACGGCAACGTCTACCTGGTGGATGCCGACCTTCTGGAGGACTTCTCCCTGGGGCTGTATGATATCGTATCCATGGAGTCCATCCCCCTATGACCGACTTGACCAGCGTTTCCATTGAGACCACCAGCGGCACCTTGACCTTGGACTACCTGGAGGACAGCGGAATTTTACAGCGACCAGTACACCTGGTTCTGGAACCAGAACGGGGAGGAGACCTCCCTGGATACCGACCTGGCAGAAGATCTGGTCTCCACCGTCACCGGCCTGACCTGGAACGCCTGCGTAGACTACCAGGCCGACGAGGACAGCCTGGGCACCTACGGTCTGACATCCCCGCCGCCACCATCACCGTGGAGTACACCGAGAGTACCCAGGTGGAAACCAACGAAACCGACGAGAACGGCGACCCCATCTACGAAACCCAGGAGACCCCCGCCACCTTCGTGCTGGAACTGGGGGATTACGACGGCGACACCTGCTACGCCCGGATCTCCGGATCCTCCATGGTCTACCGGGTGGACGGGACGGTGGCCGACACCCTCCTGGCCGCCAAGGGGAGGATCTGCTGCCCCAAGACGTGGTCCTGATGGACTGGAGTGACGTCACCAGCGTGGAGATCCGCCTGGACGGCACCACCTACTCCTTGAAAAACCGTGCAGGAGGAGACCGACGAGGACGGCAACACCACCGAGACCTACGTCTACCAGCTGGACGGCCAGACCGTGGACATCACCGACGCCTTGGACAGCATCCAAGACCTGGAGGTCACCGGCAGCGATACCGACGCCACCCCCGGCACGGAGGAGCTGTCCTTCACCTTCTACCAGGATAAGGAGAACTTCCCCACGGTGACGCTGGTCTTTTCCCAGTACGACAGCAGCAGCTGCCCTGGTGACCCTCAACGGGGGGAGAGCCGCCTGCTGGTGAGCCGGACCGACCTGCTGGACCTGGTGGACACCCTCCAGGATCTCCTGGCAGAGTAAGGGCGGGCAGCCCTTTTTTACAAAACGGACACAACTTTCACAATTTGTCCATAGGATTGCCATATTCTTGTCACAATTGTCCCGTATCCTATGACCTGTAAGCAGCAGAGATCCAAAAACATCTGACTTACCTTACACACTCTCTTTTTCTCTCTCTTTTCAAAAAAGGACCGGCAGCGATCTGGGAAGTCGCTGCCGGTCTTTTTGCGGTATATGTGCTTTTGGGGGAAGGCAGCGCCCTCCTCACCGCCTCCGCTGCTTACGGTAGCAGGCCTCGCACAGCCGTCCGTGGTGGTGGGGGGAGCGCCGCCCCGCACACGGCACAGAAGCGGATGTTGTTTTTCAGCCGGTGAAGGAGGATCTCGTTGATCTCCTCGGCCACCTCCTCCCGGCGGTCGTAGAGGGCCTCCTCGTCCACCGGGCAGCCGAAGGCCTTGGCAAAGGAGAAGTAGAGGTCCAGCTTTCGGCAGTAGAGTTCCAGCCCGGCAGGGTCCGGGTGCCCCCTTCGGGCAGTTCCGGCCGGGGGAGTGCCTCCCTGGAGGTGGAGCCGGAGGAACCGGAAAAGAGGTCCCGCAACGGCTCCTCCGTTTCATCGAAGGGGATGTTGGCCGCCCGGAGCTCCTCCTCCTGGTCAGGCGGAAGCCCTGCTCCCGGATCTTGGAGATGAGGGTGAGGTACCGGGTGATGTCCAGCTTCACATAGGGCGCCACCGTGGGCATCCTGTTCCACTCGGTGAGGACCTCCAACAGGTCAAACTCCACCTGGAGCACCAGGTCGGAGAAGCCGGCCACCGCCTGCTGCAGTCGGGGGCACCACGGTGTTCAGCCCCGCTCGGATGGCTCCCCAGGTTCTGGGTGGCCCCCACAAAGCCCTTTGTCATACATACCATACCGGCCCGGCCCGGCCGGCGATCTGCTGGATCTCCTCAGGGCGGAGCTCCCGGCGCTCCACCCCGTCAAACTTTTCCGTGTCCATGAAAATCACCCGGCGGATGGGGAGGTTGAGCCCCATGCCGATGGCATCGGTGGCCACCACATACCGCATCTCCCCGGCCAGGAAGCCCTCCATCTGCCGCCGCCGCCGGTGGCGTAGGGCAGGGCGCCGTAGATGATGGCGGCCTTCTTCCCCTGCCTTTGGCGCAGGTCCTCCGCCACGCTGAGAACCCCCACCTTGGAAAAGGTGATGAGGGCATCCCCGGCTGGACCCTGGTGTAGTCCACCGTGTGGTCCATGCACACCAGGGGAGTCTTGCGCCGGTGCCAGACGATTTCATAGCTGTCCCCGCAGCTTTCAATGAGGCGTACCAGCAGGTCCTTGGCCTCTGGGGCAGCGCACAGGTGGACCTCCGGCGCCTGGACGCCTAGGATGGCCGGGTCCAGGCATAGCCCCGCTGGCGGTCGGCGATCATCTGGCACTCGTCGATGACCGCCACCTCGTAGGGGCTGCTTCAGGTTCAGTTTCTCCGCCGTGGCGGCCACGTGGGTGTCCCTCCCGGCAGTCCTCCTCCTCGCCGGTGGTGAGGCTGCAGTCCACCCCTGCGTCCAGCAGCACCTCCTGGGCCTCCAGGGCCAGCAGCCGCAGGGGGGCCAGGTACACCCCCGTGGCCGCCTGCTGGAGCCGCTGGAAGCCAGCATAGGTCTTCCCCGTGTTGGTGCCCCCAGGTGGAGGACAAAGTCTTAGGGCCATGGCCCGGGCCTCGGGGTATTCATCCTTGGGTTCAGGGCCAGCAGGGCGGTCAGGCTGGTCCGAATGGCCTGGGGAACGTACCACACCGAGTACACCGTCCCCAAGGTCCGGGAGAGGAGCTGCTGGACGGGAAAGTCCTCCCGGCCCAAAAACGCCGCCCCGTCGGCCTCTGGCTGGGCCTGGGCAAAGGCCTCCATGGCCTGCTCCGCCGCCCCCCAGAGGACCTGGGGATACCGGTCCAGCACCTGGACCGTCAAAAGGCGCCTTGGGGTTGGCCCCCATCCACACCGCCGCCTGGACAAAGTGGGTCAGGTCCCCCGGGAGCTGGGCCCCGTCGCACCGGGTCTCCAGGGCCAGAAACTGCCGGAGAAACCCCGTCACCTGGGAGGACCGCAGCCCCCGTCCCCGGGCCGCCGCCGGCAGATGGTCCACCATGGCGCGGTGGTAGTACCCCGCCAGGGTGCCCGCCCCGTCCTCCGGGTGGGAGACGGCCCTGCCTAGGCCTGTTCCAGCAGGGCTGCCCCGGCCTGGGCCGCCTTTTGGGCGGCCTGGAGAGCTTGGCCCTTGGGGGCAGTGCCCCGGGCTTTTTCTGAAACACCTCGGTGGCCTCTGCCGCCTGGACGTCCTCCTGCCGCCAGCAGGGCACCGACCGGCCGTCCCAATGCCGGTACCG
>VOFI01001733.1_pt1 | contig 32108 bp, 53 predicted proteins | sample 5384131 | NCBI WGS metagenome assembly VOFI01 (sample SAMN12384728, study PRJNA508395) | human gut metagenome | isolation source: healthy gut H | host: Homo sapiens
TGCACCACGAGGGCGTGGATGTATCCATCACCGGTAACTCCACCAATCCCACCCGGTTCCAGCATCCTGTGGCAGGCACCTATAAGAAGGAGTGCGTGGAGCAGGGCAAGAAGTATTTCTCCGTGGCGTCCGGCGGCGGCACCGGCCGGACTCTGCACCCGGACAACATGGCTGCTGGTCCCGCTTCTTACGGCATGACCGACACCATGGGCCGGATGCACAGCGACGCCCAGTTTGCAGGTTCCTCCTCCGTCCCGGCCCACGTGGAGATGATGGGCTTCCTGGGCATGGGCAACAACCCCATGGTCGGCGCCACCGTTTCCGTAGCTGTGGCTGTGGAAGAGGCGCTGAAAGGCTGATTTTTTAAAAACGGAAATCCCCCCTTTGTTTCTGATGAGACAAAGGGGGAATTTTTGATATGTTCCTCCGCTTATGCGGCAAGGCGGAATGGTCAAGACCATTCCCTACGTGGCTGTGGGATGTTTTCTGTGCTTCCGAGGGTTCCGGCGGAATCGGTGTTCCTTGGGATTACAGTTCTGTGAAGGTGAAGCGCTGGTGGATGCCGCTGGTGTAGACGTCAAAAGACCAGACTGCTGTCGGTTTGATGCTGCTGGATTTGGAGATGTTTTTCCATTTGAAATAAATTCTGCACATAGGATTCCGGGTCTGGGATGGTCAGTTCCTCCATGGTGGTTTGAGGATGCCGGTCGCCGGAGCAGGTGGTAAAGCGCTCCCGAATCAGCTCGTATTTCTGCATGGCTCGTTGCTCCTTTTGTAGGTTTCCTATAGAGTATCACACAAGCCCATAGAAAATCAAGCGGATGGCTTGCAGTTTAAGAATGTTCGGGGAGGTGGTTGCATAGGATTTCTTCCAGCTTCTGAGGCAGGGCGCTGGTTGCGGCTTCCCAGGCCGGGACGGTGCAGATGCACCGGTTCTGCCGGTCGTACAGGTACCAGCGGTTTACGCCAAAGAGCGGGGTACCCATATCCGTCCAGGAATAGAAATTGGAACGCTGGAGGCTGTAAACTGTGAGCCCGTCCGGCTCCAGGGCGATTCCCAGGCCCAGTTCGGAGTCCAAATGCAGCAGCCAGCAGGGAGAGGAGCACCAGGAACAGCGATATGGAGATGGGGAAAGCTGCGCATGCTCAGAATGGCAAATACCAGAAGCATGGCGAAATGGTACAGGGGAATCCACACCTGGTCAGAAGGACACTGGAAGGTCATTCCCGGCCGCCGGGGCAAATGGAAAGACTGCTTCCGGTGCTGTGCTGGCGGTACAGAAGCCAGGTGGCGGAGATTGTCGTCACAAGGGCCAACAGGGTGATCCACCAGCACTGCACGGCGCAGATGGCGCCGTAAGCCAGGCGGCAGCGACGGAGGTGAAATAGGACCAGGCTCCGACCCCATCCATCCGGGAGTTGGTCAAAGGTGTTGGCAGATGGACGGCGCATAGAAACGCCAGAAGCGCAAAGCTGGCCTGGCCACTCCAGAAAAACATGGCGAGGTTTATAAGAGCAAGAAAGGCAATGGAAGCTCCGGTGATCCAGGGGATGACGGATGCCTGCTTGGATGTGGAAGGATTTTCATAAGGGCGATACTTCATCATATTACTCCTATCTGCAGCGGTCGCTGCTGTTGTGTGGTGTTTGGCTGGAGGCCTCTGTGGGCGGGTGTATGGACGGCAGATTGCTGCCAGCAGTGCAAGTTTGCACGGACCGGTGGCAAGGACCTGAATTTGCCGTCATAGTTACCGCTGACGGGAAATGCTGCTGGTGTATGGCCTCTGCCTGGTCAAATGCGCACGTTTTCAAATTCAGAGTGTATCAACGTGGCTATTATAGCATAATCATATCCGGAATGAAATGCCTTTTTCAGAAAAATAGTAAAGATTTTTTCAAAGCGTGAATAGCCATGCAGAAAGACGGGTGTTTCTCCTGGAGACATAAAAAATGGGATGATATACCTGGAAATATCTGGAAAACCTCCCGCTTGTGTCGCCGCGGGGATTTTCTTTGCGGGAGACGACTTTAAAACGCGAATGAGGTACAGAACGGGCAGATTGTGTTTTTTTTAGAAATTGCCTGTTGACATTCCTACCTCTTATGTGTATAATCAAAATAAAGATATTCGATGCCAGGGAAGCCCCGATGGGCACAAATGCAGGGACATTTGTACGTGGTTGTGGAATATCTCCCCTGAACAAGTCAATATGCTGCATCGTGTCACCCATCAAGACTGCCGGATTCGGCAGGTGCGGTGATTAGGAAATCCGGTTAGAGTCCGGAGCTTTGCCTGTTGCTGTAAATGCAGGAGTTTGTATTCATGGAGCAATCCGGTCACTGGGGAAACCTGGGAAGGCGGAATACAAACGCAGAAGCCCTTTGCTTCCCAATGCATGAGCCAGAATACCGACGATGATCGAGCTTGAAGGGCGCTCCCCATGGGGCGAGGGACAAGATTGAGGCGAGAAGGACGGTCGCATTGGCATTAGAATGCCAGTGTGATCTTTTTTGCGCCGAAATGAAAGCCTAAAAAGCATAAAATGCAGAATTTTTTCCATTTGATTGCCAACAGCCCGGGCTGTGACAATACATACCCCGCATACAGACTGACATCCTTCCAGGCCAGGAGGTTGTACGGTTTTGTATCCGTTCTGACATGCGGACCTGCGCGCATAGATCCCGGCGGCAGGTTGCTGCGGTATGGTTCGGACTGCAGCGCAAAATTGACGAAACAAATTAATAGTTTAAAGGAGTTCTTGTTATGAAGCATATCAAAAAAAATTCCTGTCGTTGCTGTTGGTGCTGACCATGGTGCTTGCCATGGCAGCGGGGTCTTTGCAAAGGAAGCGACTTCCGGTACAGTCAAGGTTTCGATTACATACAACATGTTCACCAAGGGCGGCTTGGATGCGGAGGGAAAGCCTGCTGACCAGGCTTACAAGGGCGGCACTCCCACCATGGCAAATGTCAATGCGAACTATTACATCTTGAACTATGAGATGAGCATTGAGGACATTCAGGAGCTGTTTGTGGACAGTGGCGTTCGCGACGCCGTCTATAATCCCCCCTGCTGGTCTCCAAACCAATGTGCTGGATGCTATTATTGCGGCATTCTACTACCATGATATTGATGATATTCAGGGTGGTTGGGATCCCAATCCTACGGAGACTTGCCCTGCCGGTGGCTATATTCATTATGTACAGGGGCAGAACATTGAGACCAATGATACGCGCCAGGAGACTGTGAATGGGATCAAGTATGATGTATACAGTGGCACAGGCTGGAACATTGCTTGTACCCAGAACGGCGTGATTTCTGCGCTGAAGTGCTATGGCACCAATTATGGACTGGTGGATGGCATGGAGATTGTCTTCGACGTCAGCCCCTACGAGATCTATTATCCTGCTGCTTAAATGAAGTAATTTAGCAGGTTGACTGCAAAAGCGGACGCGTCAAGATTGGTCTCTGTCAGTCCATGGGAGGATGCCTGACAGGGAACGGTCTTGACCGTTCCGCTTTGCCTCAGTCGACTACTTGGAAAGGAGACATGCGGAGAATGGAACCTAGAATTGGATGGAGGGGCCGGGCCAGGCGGGCCGTATCCCTGTTGCTGGCGTTGGCGCTTCTGGTTGGTCTGCTGCCGGGGGCGGTGACGGCGGCAAGTAGGGAGGACCTGACGGCTGCCCAAGAGGCAAACCTGGCCTATTATGAGCGGAACACGGAATATGTGCCCCTCACGGCGCTGGCGGTATACGCCCTGACCCGGGACCGGGAGCGGACGGCGCAGATTCCCCTGAACGCGGATTTTACTGGGGGCGAGACAGCCTACTCAGCCGGTGGGGCTTCCGGCCTTGGCACGGCGGAGGGTGTGGCGGCCATTGACGCCATGGTGCGGGGGGAGGACCCCGGAAGGTGCACCTGCTGGACTATGGCTTCCCTGCAGAGACCGCCTCCGACTTGATTGGAGACCTGCTGTCCAACCTGGAAGAGGATGGGAACTTTGTCTCCACGGTGGCAAACAAGCAGATTCCGGTGGCGGCCAGCATCACCAACACCTATTCCCTGCTGGCTCTGGAGATGTACTACGCCGGGGGCAACTGGCAGGTGGCGGGGGGACCCAGCGGCAGACCCGGACCGGCGCCATCGAGACTTATCTGGAGAGCTTCGGCGACGCCAAATTCGAAAACACAAAGGGCGTCCTCTGGGAGATCCCCGATGGACGCGTCATCGGCCAGACAGGGCAGGACCTGCTCATGGCCTCCAAACTGTTCGTACAAACCGATGCGGCGCTGCTTCTGGCCCGGTGGCTGGAGGATGAGACGCCGGTCACGGTCCACGGGACCACATATCCACTGAAGGAACTTGCAAGCAAGGAGCTCACCGGCCTTCTGCACACCTTTGAGGTGCTCTATGGGGGAGGAAGAAGGCTCCTACCAGGGATCGATTTCCAGGATGGCAAGGGCCATCAAAGGGGATACCATCTTGCCCCAATACATCTCTGCGCTGGTTGCAGCGGGGAAGAAAGAGCAGGTGGACGCTCTGGGCCTCATGGACCAGGCTGCTGCGCAGCTTTGTAACGAGGGCGCACATTGAAGACGAAAACAACACCCACTTTACAGACAAGGACCTGGGTGGGTATTTTAATTGGAACGATCGGAGCCTGCCGATTTCAACGGCGGGGATCCGCCATGGGAGTGTCTGGCGCGGCTCTGTGGCGCTGGGCGACTATCTCCACAACGACGCTGTGATGGCAACCTTTGTGTATGATCCGGAGCTGTCGGATGGGGACACGGTGGCCCATGATCTGGATGCTCTGGCGCTTCCGGCGACTACCATGGGGCAGCCTGTTTCTGCCCGCCACGGGCCGGTTTGGCAGCAGCATTGTGTGGACCTCCAGCAATCCGGCGGTGGTAGATCCTGCCACCGGCGAAGTGAAAAACCCGGCCGCGGGAGAGCCGGCTGTGGTTGTGACCCTGACGGCCAAGGTGACCTTTGGCTCCGCGGAAGCGTCCAGAAGCTTTGTCGTGAAGGTCCTCCCCCTGGGTGGGGAGGTCCAGACGGACAAAGCGGCTGTCCATGACGATCGGAATGCCATCGTCATTCCCCTGTTTACAACGGCGGATATGGATTTGCCCACCAGCGGGGCAGTGGCGGCGCCATTTCCTGGAGCAGCTCAAACCCCGCCGCCATTTCTGACGCCGGCAAGGTGACGGTGTCCTATTCGAGCAGAAGGTGACGCTGACTGCCACAATCACCAAGGGAGAGGCCTCTGCAACCCGGACGTTTGCAGTGACGGTAGGCAGAATCGTCAGCGAGGATGACCTGGTGACCAAAACGGTTTACCAGCTGCGGGAGTACTATCAGACCCACCGCAACCTCACGAGATCATACTGGGATGTGTGGATGGCGAAATCCGTGCTCCGGGAGGACTTTGACCAGTACGGCTTCACCTTTTACAATCTCAAAGAACATAAGCCCGGGCGGACATGGGCTGGCACGGACATCGGCGCCGCCATTTTGCAGATTGTGGCCCAGGGCGACAACCCGTATGATTACCAGGGGTGAACTACGTCCGGCGGCCGCATGATTACATTGGTCAGGGGGAAGACGGTAAATACTACTGGGGCGCGTGGACCGAGCCCATCTTCCTCTATATGGGCCTGGAGGCATCCGGTTCCATGACGCCGGAGCTGCAGAAAGCGGCAATGAAGCAATGCAGCAGCATGATGGGGAGGCCTCGCCCAGGGGCGGATTACGGCGGCTGGACCATGGTGCCCATGGGGAATTCGATCGGTCTTCATCCCAATGATCCGGAGGTGCAGAAGTATCGGGAGCAATTTGACCACTTCAGGCAGGTCTGTCTGGACGCTTTGGTGCGGGACCAGGAGGATGACCAGTACGGTTTCATCGGCGGCCACCCCTATAGCGGGTATAGCGCGGCAATCGGAACAAACAGCGTCCTGATTGGCACCGTCTCCGCCACGAGAAGCGGAATTTCCGGCTGGGATTTCCGGAATGGGGAAGAGTGGACCCAGGACAATGGCGACACCATCGTCAGCTTGCTCTATCAGAAGTCTGTGGTGGGCAAAGAGGAGATCCACACGCAGACGGAATTGCATTTGCGGATTTATACCATGGCAGCAATGTCTGGGTCAGTGAGAATCCCACCCCTGAGAAGCTGTCTGCGTACATTCGGGAAGCGGAGGGGCTGCTGCGGGAAAGCGACGCCTACACAGCGGCCTCGGTAGCGTGCCCTTCAGGCGGCACTGGAGCGCGCCAAAGCGGTGGAAGGCGAAGAATATGCATTTGGGGAGCCCTACTTTGCGCTCCAGCAGGCCCTCAAAGAGATGAAGCCGGCGGGCAGCATTTCTGTGACCATTTTGGGGACTGCCGACCGGGAGACGCTCCTCAGCACCGCGCCGGTGGATGCAAGCGGCAAAGCACCTATCTGGAGGTTTTACAGAAGGCCTCTGTGGAATATGGATTCAGCTTCACCCCCACCAGCCAGGCAATTGTGGAGGTTTCCGGTCTCTATGCCGGGGGAGGGCGCAGGATGGTACCTGTATGACGGGCAGGCACGTGTGACGGATCTGAAGGGAAAGCCGGCAGATGGAGCGGCCCTGACCCTGAAGTATTGCAGCGACACCACCCGACTGGAGCAGGAGGCGACCCTGGAGCAGCATTTGACCGTGGATGCGGCGGAAGCTCTGGATTTGGGAGATGTCTCTGCCGTGACGTCGGACTTAGCGCTGCCCCAGAGCGGCGCTTTTGGGACCTCCATTGTGTGGTTGTCGGATAAGCCCCTGGTGATTTCCAACACCGGAGCGGTGACCAGGAGCGAGTCGGACGTCCATGTGACCCTCACCGCCATTGTAACAGGCGCAGCCGGTGAAACCAGCATCCGGAAAGAACTTGTGGTGACGGTAAAAGGCACCCAGGAAAATCCTGTTACCACAGAGCAGTACGCCTACATCAGTGTGGTGGACCCCAAGGGCGAGACCTATCTGGAAAAAGACCCGCTATGAAATTGAAGCGGGAGAGACGGCGTATACGCTACTGAAAAAAACCGGCTTGACCCTTGACGTGGAGGAGCACTCGGAGTATGGTGTGTATGTCAAGGCGATTGAAGGCTGGGGAGAATTCAGCGACGGAAGCATGAGCGGGTGGATGTACCGTATCACCCATGATGGTACGACCAATTTCCCGGGACAGTCTGCCGCATTGGAACCAGTGAGCAATGACGACTATGTGGAGTGGCTGTACACCAGAGACCTGGGCGAGGACATTGGCGGCGGTCCCAATGCCGAGGAGAATTACAAAGGCAGCCAATGCAGTGGAGGCCTTGATTGCCGCCATCGGCGACCCCGTCACCCTGGAGAGCGAGGAGGCCATTGCTCGCCGCCCGGGCGGCATATGACCAGCTGACCGACGCGCAGAAGCGACTGGTCCGGAATTACGACGCCCTGACAGCGGCAGAAACGGCCCTGGCAGAGCTGAAGAAGACGGATGAAGACCAGGCCGCCGCAGACCGTGTCAAGGCGCTGATTGACGCAATCGGTACCGTCACCCTGGAGCGCGAAACAGCCATCCGAGAGGCCCGGACCGCCTATGACGCCCTGACAGACCTCCAGAAGAAGCTGGTGAGCAATTACCAAAAGCTGGTGGACGCAGAGAGTGCCCTGGCCTACCTGAAGCTACCCCATGCCGACGCGCCTGCCGCTTACCAAAGCACGGGCGATTATTTAACTGCCTTGGGCAAGGAGTACACTCCCACCGTGGGTTCCATCGGCGGCGAGTGGATGGTGTTGGGCCTGGCCAGGAGCGGCAGAGAAGTTCCCGCAGGCTACTACGACAATGTGGTCTCCTATGTGAATCAGAAGATCGACCAGCAGGGCAGGCTCCACAGCAGCAAATCCACCGACAACTCCCGGCTGATTCTGGCTCTTACGGCCATGGGCAAAGATGTGACAGATGTCGGTGGCCACAACCTGCTCCAGGGTCTGACGGACATGAAGTATGTCAAGAAGCAGGGGATCAACGGCCCCATTTGGGCGCTCATTGCCCTAGACTGCCACGGCTATGAGGTGCCCACTGCCCCGACCGGTGCAGACCCTGTGACCCGGCAGAAGCTCATCGAGGCCATTCTGGATGGGCGGCTGGCGGACGGCGGCTGGAGCATCAGCGGCCGGGTATCGGACGCGGATATGACCGGCATGGCCATTCAGGCTCTGGCGCCTTACTACAAGACCCAAAAGGAAGTGCAGGCTGCGGTGGATCAGGCCCTCCAGCTCCTGTCTAAGCTGCAGGAGCCAGACGGCGGCTTCTACACCCTGGATACCAATGGGAGCCCCTACGCCAACAGCGAATCCTGCGCCCAGGTGGTGGTGGCTCTGACGGCCCTGGGTCTGGATCCCCACACCGATTCCCGCTTCATCAAACAGGGACACAGTGTGCTGGACGCCCTGTGCAGCTATGTGGTGGCAGGCGGTGGTTTCTGCCATCTGACTGGCGGCCAGCGCAACGGGATGGCGACCGAACAGGGCTACTACGCCTTGACTGCGTACTTCCGGCTGAAGGACGGCAAGACGGGCCTCTATGACATGAGCGACGTCACCATTCAAAAGGGGAACCAGGAGGATCCGACGAAACCTACCGACCCTGCAAAGCCCACCGATCCCTCGAAACCCACGGACCCGGCGGCGCCTACGGATCAGCCCACCAATTCCAACAAAAGCCCAATAACCCGGCTACCGGCGATGACAGTCCCGTGGGGCTGTACACCGGGATCCTGATTCTGGGCCTGTTGGCGGCGGCAGCCTTGGCGGCGCCGGAGCTCAAGAAAAAAACGGGCAAAGAAATAACCGGGAGTTCCCGCCCGGACAGGCAAGACCCTGACCAAAGAGCGCGTCAAGCCCCGGGAGGCGGTCTCAAACATAAGTTTTGGGACCGCTTCTCGGGGACTTGACCGCGCTCCCTTGCCGTTGTATGCAGGGGCTCTCATTTGTGTGATAACAGGAGGACACGAGTCGATGAAAAGACGGAAGCTTGCAAATGGAATTATGGTGCTCCTCATTCTGGTGATTGGAGCAGCCGGTGTTCTGACGGCCGGGTTCATCCGGGGTGGTTTGACCGGGACACTGAGGCGGCCACTTTAACGGAGCTTCGGGGCGTCGTCACCATGAAGCGAGACGGCGTGGCCTACCCGGTGGAGCCCAATACCATCCTTCGCCGGGGAGATGTGCTTGTGACGTCCCCCCGTGCAACTGCATGCATTCAAATTGGAGGAAGCTTCCTGGCCCTCAACGAGAAGTCGGAGCTGCGGGTGGAGACCCCCGCCCAGACGGAGGCGGCCCTGACCCTTGTTATGGGAGAGGCGTTCTGTCAGGCGGCGCGGAGCATCCCATTGCCCTGACCTTGGGGAGGGTCAGCCCTTGGCTTTGCGGGAAGCCACTGCATTTGCCAGTGTCCGCAGCGGCGCCCGGAGCCTCAGCATGTACGCCGGGGAGGTGGTCTGGGGCGAGACAGAGGCAGGAGCCGGTCAAATGCTGAGCTGGACGGTGGATGCCCTTTCGGTGGAGGAGACGTCTCTTCAGGCCCTCAACGACTTTGCCATCACTTGGATGCGCCGGGCGGGGGAAACTATGGAGCTGTGCTACACCAGCCAGGACCTGGACCGGCTGGAAGCGGACCGGGCCGCCGCCATGCAGGCGCAGCTGCAGCAGGCGCTGAATCCCACGGTACCGGAGACAGATCCCACCGCCCCCACCCAAAGCGCCGGGTTGGAGCAGACTCAGCCGGTGACGGAGCCTTCCATTGCAGCCCAGGAGCCAACTACGCCGCCTTCCACAGAGCCCAATGTGACAGACCCGCCTATCACGGATCCGCCTATCACGGAGCCGGATCCCACGGAACCCCCTCCAGAGACGGATCCGCCCCGTACCTGCTCCATTGCCATCTACTGCGACACCATTTTGAACAACTGGGACAGCCTGGAGCCGGAAAAGGCGGGATACGTCCCCTCAGACGGAGTGCTTCTCTACCCCATTACAGTGGAATTTGAGGATGGAGAGACGGTGTTTGACATATTGAACCGGGTTTGCGCCTCCGCCGGGATCCAACTGGAGTACAGCTGGACCCCCATGTATAACAGCTACTATGTGGAGGGAATCGGCAATCTCTACGAGTTTGACTGCGGCGACAACTCCGGCTGGATGTACCGGGTCAATGGATGGTTCCCCAATTATGGTGCTCCAGCTACACCCTGAGTGACGGAGACGTCATCGTCTGGTGCTACACCTGCAACGGCCTGGGGCCGACGTGGGCGGCGGCATGGGGTGATGGGCGATGAGGCAGGATCCATTTTCCCGCTGTCACCCCGGGCGTGCAGCTGCTGTTCTTCCTGGGGGCCATTGGGTTCGGCGTGGTGTTTCAGCATCCGGCCTATCTGCTGGCTGGTGGAGTGTGCGCTGCCGGATACTACCTGCTGCTCCACGGAGCAAAGGGGGTGGAGGCATCTTTCCATGTGGCTGCCGGTGTTTGCGGTGCTGACGTTGGTCAATCCCCTGTTCAATCCCCGGGGGGAGCACGTTCTTTTGGTGGTATTTGGGCGGCCCTACACCTGGGAGGCCCTTCTCTATGGCGCGGTCATTGCCGGGGTGTTTGTGGTGATGATGCTGTGGTTCGGCCGCTACAACGAGGTGATGACCAGCGACAGGTTTCTGTGCCTGTTTGGAAGGGCAATTCCGGCGCTGTCCCTGCTTTTGGTCCTGGTATTTCGCCTGATTCCACGGTTCTTCCGTCAGATCCGCCAGATCTCCGGGGCGAGGCGGTCTGTGGGGAAGGGCGCAGGAGACCGGTACCGGGATAAGGTGGCCGACGGCCTCACCGTCCTGTCGGCCATGACCTCCTGGGCGCTGGAGGGGAGCCTGGTGACAGCGGCCTCCATGCGCGGCCGGGGCTACGGGGCCGGACGGCGCAGCAGCTTCCAGGTCTACCGGATGACCGGGCAGGACGGGATGCTTCTTGGGTGGATGCTCCTGCTGGGGGCGTGGTGCTGGCCTCTGCCGCCCTGGGGGCGGTGACGGCGGTGTTTGTCCCAAACTTGAACCTTGCGCCGGTTTCCGGCGTTTACGCCCTGGGCTTTGGGGCGTATTGGGGGTATCTTTTGATCCCCACTTTACTTCATCTGAGGGAGGCGCTCCAATGGCGCATTTTGAAATTCAAAATCTGACCTTTACCTATCCCACGGCCGGGGGGCGGCCGTCTCTGACGGATGTCAGCCTGACCGTGGAGCCGGGGGAGTATGTGGTTCTCTGCGGCAGAAGCGGCAGTGGCAAGACCACCCTCCTGCGGCACCTGAAGTCTGTGCTGACGCCCCACGGCAAGCGCAGCGGCCGGATCCTCTTTTGCGGAACGCCATTGGAGGAGGTCCCTCAGGAGGAGCAGGCTGCCCGGATTGGCTATGTGATGCAAAACCCGGACGAGCAGATTGTGACGGACAAGGTCTGGCATGAGCTGGCCTTTGGCCTGGAGAGCCTGGGCTGTGATCAGAAAACCATGCGGGCCAGAGTGGCGGAAATGGCATGCTATTTTGGCATCCAGGATTGGTTCCACCGGGATGTGGACAGCCTCTCCGGCGGGCAGAAGCAGCTGCTGAACCTGGCCTCGGTGATGGCCATGCAACCGGAGGTGCTGATTCTGGATGAACCCACCAGCCAGCTGGATCCCATTGCCGCGTCGGATTTCCTGAATACGGTGCGGAAAATCAACCTGGAGCTGGGGACTACGGTGCTCATCACGGAGCACCGCCTGGAGGACATTCTTCCGGCGGCAGACCGGGCAGTGGTGATGGAAGGCGGGCGCATTCTGGTGGCGGATGTTCCCCGCAGAACGGCCGGCTTCCTATGGCGGAGCATCACCCCATGTTCTCCGCCATGCCCGCTCCGACTCGGGTATTTTATGGAGCCCAGGGGAAGGGGGTATGTCCCCTCACGGTGCGAGAGGGCCGGAATTGGCTCTTGGGAGCCTTCCAGACCCCGCCGGAGGTGACGGCGCTGCCGGAAGCGCCGGTAGCCTGGGGAGGAGCGGCCTTCGGCCCTGGTGTTGAAGGAAGTCTGGTTTCGGTATGAAAAAACAGCCCGGATGTGCTCCGGGGGTCAGCGCCGTGGTGCCGGAGGGCAGTCTCTTTGCCATCGTAGGCGGCAACGGCGCGGGGAAGTCCACCATGCTCAAGGCGATCTGCGGCATTTGCAAACCCTACCGGGGGAAAATCCGGGTGTTTGGGAAGAAGGTGGAGGCCTATGGGGGGGACGGAGCTGTTCCGGAACTGCCTGGCCATGCCGCCACAGGATCCCAAGAGCCTCTTTTGTGAAAAAAACCGTCCGGGAGGACCTGGAGGAGATGTGCCGGGACCGGGGAGAAACTCGAGGCAGTCGCCAGGACCTGCGAGGTGGAGGCTCTGTTGGATTCCCATCCCTATGACCTGTCCGGCGGGGAGCAGCAACGGGCGGCTCTGGCAAAGGTGCTGCTGACGGAACCACGGCTCCTCCTCCTGGATGAGCCCACCAAAGGGATGGACGGCTTTTTCAAAGAAAAAGCTGGCCCGGATTCTGGAGAAGCTGAAGGCCCAGGGGATGACGGTGGTGATGGTCTCCCATGATGTGGAATTCTGCGCCCAATACGGAGATCTGATCAGCATGTTTTTCGACGGGCAGATTCTTACCACCGCGCCCCCCGCCGCTTTTTTGGGCAAAACAGCTTCTACACCACAGCGGCCAACCGCATGAGCCGGTGCATGTTCCAGAATGCAGTGACGGCGGAGCATGTGGTGGCGCTATACCGCGCCAACGGAGGAGGGGACGGCGATGACACATAACGCTCACGGGAACTGGCGCAGATGGCTGACCTTCGTCATGTTGCTGCTGGTGATGCCCGCTACCATCTATCTGTGTCACCGGGCCGGTGGCCGGGTGTACTATCTGGCCAGTGTGCTGATCATTCTGTATACCATGATTCCCTTCTTCCTGGTGTTTGAGCACCGGAAGCCTCAGGCCAAGGAACTGGTGGTGCTGGCGGTCCTGTGCGCCATCGCGGTTGCCTCCCGGGCGGCTTTTTCGGATGATTGATCAGCCATTGTCATGATTGCCGGCGTGGCCTTTGGGCCGGAAGCCGGATTCTTGGTGGGGGCGGTCAGCGGGTTTGCCAGCAATTTTCTCTTCGGCCACGGCCCCTGGACCCCCTGGCAGATGTTTGCCTTTGGAACGGCAGGATTCCTGGCAGGCGCTTTGTACCGCAGGGGTGCTTTGAGCAAAAAGCGGCTGCCGCTGTCGCTGTTTGGTTTTTTCACGGTCTTGCTTTTTGGTCGGCCCACTGCTGGACACCTGCGCCCTCTTTACCCAGACGACAGTGATCCACTGGGAAGTGGCGAAGGCGATTTATCTGTCCGGGCTACCGGTCAACTGCATCCACGGGGCGGCGACCTTTCTCACCCTCTTTTCTTCAGCCGCCCCTTGCTTGAAAAGCTGGACCGGGTCCGGCTGAAATACGGGATGATGGAGGACAGCCATGGGGTTTGAACGTCTGCCATCCGGCGGTGAATCTGGTGTACTTTGCCGCCGTAATCCGGGGACCGTATGCTTCCGGCACCCGATGTATCTGGCCGTCTTTTGATTTGTGCGTTTCTGTACAGCGTCAAGCGCAATGGTCGCCGAGGGTGGTCCTGGGTCTTTTTGCATGGCGCCGCTTATGGTGGTCACGGGGCTGTTTTACAGCAGCTACCATCACTTTGGGGTGACCAACCTTCGGCAGAATTTCATTGGCAATCAGATTACGCTGGAATCACTGGTGTATGGACTGACTTTGGGGGATTCTGGCTGGGGTGGCGCTGTGGATGAGTCAAGCGTGTATGCGGTCTTTTTCCACAGACAAGGTGATCTATCTTTTTGGGACGGGTCAGTCCCAGGCTCGCCCTCTTCCTGTCGCGGATGCTGCTGGCTGGTCCCGGAGATGGGAGCCCAGGCCAGAAGCTCCATGGCGCGCCGAGGGGATTGGCAGGGGGGACTGCGCCAGGGGCATATGTCGCGCAGATGGAAAAACGGCCTGCAGATGCTCTCCATGCTGGTTACCTGGACGGTGGAGACTTTGGCTGCCGCCTCAGACTCCATGAAGCCGGGGCGCGGCCGGAAGGGGCGTACCGCTTTTTCCATTTACCGCTTTGACAACCGGGACCGGGCCTTTGTGGTGGGACTCTTTGCCTGCCTGACGGTGGTGTGGATGGGTGCAGCTTTGGGACAGACCGGAATGCGGTGCAACCCCAGGATCATTTTGAATCCAGTGACGCCGCTGTCCTGGGGTGTTTTTGGGGCGTATGCGCGCTGTGCCTGCTGCCCGGGGCTGGAGGTGTGGACGGAACACCGTTTTCGCCGGGCCAGAACAAAATGCTGCCAGATTCCGGGCTCTGCGCATGACGTTTGGAGGAGATTTTATGAAACGGACCATTCGGAGAGGAGCGCTGGTGATTGCGCTTTCGTGGTGGCGATTTCCGCCTTCCGGCTTTGGGAAATCGGCAGGAGTTACCGTAAGGCAAATCAGGTCTATAGACAGACGGCGGACCGGTTTGTGCAACAGGCGCCTGCCGACACCCAGCCTGTACAGCCTCATGGGGGAGAAGATCCGGCAGGCGCCCATTTCTGTGGATTTTGATGGGCTCAAGAGAGAAAATCCGGATGTGGTGGGCTGGCTTTACTGCCCCGGTACCGTCATAAACTACCCTGTGGTCCAGGCAGCAGACAACGAGCAATATCTGAGCCGGATGTTGGACGGCGGCTACCATTTGCGGGGCACCATTTTCTGGACTGCCGCTGTGACGGGAGCTTCCAGAGCAGCAATTCCATCCTCTACGGCCACAACATGCGCGATGACAGCATGTTTGGGACCTTGGAGTCCTATGAGGAGCCGGCGTATTGGACCGCCCATCCCACTCTGTATTTGCTGACACCGGAAGCCGATTATGAGGTGCGGCTCCTGGTTGGGCGTTATGTGCCGCTGGATGATGAGATATATGAGGCAGACTGGACGCCGGAAGCGCTGCGGGAGTATTTACACGAAGCCATGGGGATTCCGGCCTGGATGCTGGCGTAGACTGTATGGAGGTGGAGCGTGTTCTGACTCTCTCCACCTGTGGCGCCGGAACGCAGGAGCGCCGGTACATCCTCATTGGCGCCATGACGGAACTGGGCCGGGGAGACAGGGGACTGAGCCGTCAGCCGCGGGTCAGGTCCTGGTACATGGAAGCTTGCTCCCCTTTTGTGTGATCTGTTCTATATCATACCGGATGATGGGGAACTTCGCAAGTCCTCAGAATTCATCCGGTTTTAGGGGTGCTTTGTTGGAAATGTACAAACTTGTGATCTGTATATAGAATTTTTGCCCTCTCCTACAAAATGCTTGACAAAGTGCCCCGGATTGTGCTATCCTGCGAGAGGAAACTGGAAGGTTCCATATTTCTACCAATTTCATAAGTCGGATGATTGGCTCGGGAGAGACTGAAACCAAAAAAGCGCCGCCGAAGGGGAACGCGAAAACTCTCAGGCAAAGGACCGGGCCAGGACGATGCTCTGTAGAGTGCGGCAGATGCCGCACGCCGAAGGTGCAACCTGCCCGTGCCGTTTTCAGGTCTGGTGGGGGAATCTCTCAGGTATGTAAACGGAGGCACAAGGCGTTCCATCGCGGATGCTTTGTGCTTTTTCCATGTCTGAAAGGAGTTTTTACATGATTATTACCCAGAAAAAGCCGATCGAAGAGCCGCTGGCTATGCTGGAAGGCGTGAAAAAGGTGGCCATTGTAGGCTGCGCCATTGCGCCGCCGCCTGCCAGACCGGCGGCGAGAAGGAAATCCAGGAGATGAAAACCACGTTGGAGGCACAGGGCATGGAGGTGGTTGCCACCGTCCTGCCCGATGAGTGCCGCCACAAGATGCTGGTGAAGAAAGACACCAAGGTCATTCGGGACAGCGGCGCGGAGGCTGTGGTGGGTATGGCCTGCGGCGACGGTGTCCAGACCGTGGCGGACAATTTGCCCCCTTCCGGTTTATCCCGCCAACAACACCATGTTCCTGGGCCAGGTGGAGCGGGTGGGCATCTTCCACGAGTATTGCCGGATGTGCGGTGACTGCGTTTTGGGCTCCACCGGCGGCATCTGCCCCATTACCAAGTGCGCCAAAAGCCTGGTAAACGGCCCGTGTGGCGGCCAGAAGAACGGCAAATGTGAGGTCAATCCGGAAAATGACTGCGCCTGGATTCAGATTTATAACCGGCTGGTATCCATCGGCCAGGAAGACAAGCTGATGCATACCCGCAGTGACAAGGGCTATGCCGGCACCGCCTATCCCAGACATGTCAATTTAAGGGGGAAGAAAGTATGAGTTTGCTGCAGAAGGCCCTGGAACGGGGCGCTTTGCCGTAACGGCGGAAATGGCTCCACCCAAGGGCTATGATGTTTCCGAGGCGCTGGAAACAGCTGCCCTGCTGCGGGTAAGGTACATGGCGTCAATGTGACGGATATGCAGTCGGCTTGTCTCAAGGCCTCTTCCCTGGGGCTGTGCATCCATCTGAAGCAGGCGGGGATTGAGCCGATTTTGCAGATGACCGGGCGGGACCGGAGCCGGATGGCGCTCATGGCGGATATTCTCTCTGCCGCCTCCTTTGGCATCGACACCATGCTGGCCCTGACTGGCGACCACCCGGTGGTGGGCGACTGCCGGGAGAGCAAGCCGGTGTACGATCTGGACTCCGTGGGCATTCTCCATATGTTGTCCCAGATGGAGAAGACCGGCACAGACTGCGGTGGAAATCCCCTTGCCGGCGGCGCGCCGGTGTTTTTCAAGGGCGCTGTGACCCCGGTGTATGAGCCTGTGGCATTGCAGATCAATAAGCTCCGCCAGAAGGTGGAGGCAGGCGCCAGGTACATCCAGACCCAGGGAATTTTTGACCTGGACAGCCTGAAGCGTTTCCTGGAGGCTGTGGACAGGGCCGGCATCCAGGTACCCCATCATGGCGGGCATCATCCCCCTGAAGTCGGCGGGAATGGCCCGGTTTATGAATGAGAATGTCCCCGGCATCGCAGTTCCCCAGACGATGATGGACCGCCTCACCGAGGCTGCCGAGGAGGGCAAAGCCAAGGGTGTGAAGGGCCTGCCCGGAAAGCTGGGCGTGGACATGGCGGCGGAGCTGATTTCCCAGATTAAAGAGGAGCATCTCTGCCCCGGTGTCCACATTATGGCAATCGGCGCAGAGCGCAACGTCCCCACCATTTTGGAAAAAAGCCGGAATCGAAGTTGAAATTTAATCGGAACAGAAAATCAGAGCCTCTTGCAAAGCTACGCTTTTTGCAAGAGGCTCTGATGCTGGTACCCCTTTTCCGACGCCTCCCGGCGCCGCAATCCGCTGGTAGGCACTGCGAGTTCGCCAGAAATGGGGGGGGCAAGAGGGGCACATTTTGATGCAGGCAGACCCATGGATCTGCCTTACTATACGGGGGAAAAGATCGTTTCTTTCCGCCTGAATCCCAAACTGTCACCCCAATCAGGCGATTCACTCACGATACGGCCCGAACAGCTTTCGTAATTTCTGCCAGAAGGTCAGCGGCGCAGATGCTACCTCGGGGGGGCTCCTCCGGTTCCGGTATCGTAATCGCCCCCGTTCGCATGACAAACTGCACGGATTCCACCTGGGTATTTTTTCGCCGATACAAAGGATACGGTTTCATTGCCACTGCCGGTAATTTCTTTTGTCATATTCTGGATTTGATCGGAAACCCTAGTATCCATATCCTCGGTTTCTGTCCTGAATTCGCTGGTTCCGTCTTTCATCTCCTGAGATCCGTTGCTCAGTTCCGTGATTCCATCCATGAGGTCCAAGACGCCGCCGTCTAATTCCGCCGTGCCATGTCGCAGTCGCATGCTTCCGTCCTGAAGCGCTTCCACGCCATCGGACAATTCCACCGTCCCGTCCCCGCAGCGCCTCAACGCCGTCCGAGAGCGCCACAGTTCCATTCCAAAGGTCCTCAATGCCATCGGACAGCTCCCAAACGCCGCTCCGCAAATCCGTTACGCCATCGGACAATTCAACGGTTCCACTGCGCAGCTCGCTAGCGCCACCGTACAGATTTACGGTTCCATCATAAAGATCCGAAGCGCCCGCCCGCAGTTCGGGCGCTCCATTCCACAGGTCTCTTGTACCCGACCACAGTTCCGCCGCCCCATCCCGCAGCGTTCCGGCTCCGGTTTCAAGCTGGCTACTGCCGGAGATCAGCTCTGCGGCGCCGCTGTACAACTCGCCGGTACCGGCGAGGGCCTGAGACACACCGGCGGTATAGCTGCCGATCCCGGCGTGCAGGGTTTCATAAGAGGACGCCAGGGTTTGCACGGCGGCGGAAAGCTGCGCCGTCTGCCCCAACAGGCCGGATAAGGATTCCGCCATCTGGACGAGGCCCCCGTGAAATTCACTGTATTTGTTGTTGAGCGTGGCGGCATTGGTGGATAATTCGCTGGCGCCGGCGGAAATTTCCGTGATGTAGGTGCTGTTCTGCTCCAGTAGGCCGGCGGCCTGCTGCAAAGCGGCGGCTGTTGTAGGGTCGCTATCCGCCATCTGTGCCGCCATTCCCTGGAGCGCCGCGGCCATATTGCTGTTGGCCGTTTGCAATTCCTGGTTACTTGCCGCGCCGCTCAATTGTGCCGCGCCGTCGGCGAGTGCAGAAATTCCGCCTTGTATCTCGGTGGATGCGGCAGTCAGCTGGTCCATCTCGCCGCTGTCTGTCGAGCCGGACGAGCTTCCAAGGGCGGCTTGCAGTTCCCTCAACCCGGCCAGCATCTGCTGGGAGCCGCTGTTCAGGGCGGCAGACTGGCCGTCCAACTCTTGCAGGCCATTGCGCGCCTCCTGGACGCCGGACTGCATCGTCCGTGCCCCGCCCGTCAGCTCCGCCGCGCCGCCGTACAGCTGGACGGCGCCGTTATGCAATTCCGCCGCCCCATCGTTCAGATCCTTTGCGCCGTCCTCCAGATCCAGCGTTCCATTCAGCAAATCGAACGCGCCGCCTTTTAATTCCCCAGCGCCGTCCTGCAAATCCACGGCTCCACTCCGGAGTTCCGCCGCGCCGCCCCATAGATCGTCCACGCCATCGCGCAGTTCTCCCACGCCGTCCCGCAGTTCTCCCACGCCGTCCAGCAGCTCGCCTGTGCCGCTGTGCAGCTCGTCAACACCGCCCCGGAGACTGTCCGTTCCATCCGACAACTCGTCAACGCCATCCTGCAATTCCCTGGCGCCGCCCCACAGCTCGCTGACGGCACTGCGTAAATCCTCATTCACGCCGCGCCGCAGTTCCCCTACGCCGTCCAGCAGCTCCGCCGCGCCGTCGTCCAGATCAATGGCCCCCGATTGCAAATCAAAGATTTGATCCATGATTTCCTGATCGTCCACGTCAATGTCCATCGACAGCCGGACGCCGTTGATCGAGATTTCACTCATTTCAAAATCCGTTACATCCGCTGTCACCGTGAGATCCGCCCCCTTCCCGGGCAGGATCGTCCAAGTGAGCTGTTTGTCGGAACCCACATTGGCGGCGGTAGCGCCCTCGGCCGCAATATGTTTGGCCTGATGGGTATCCATGGACAGAGAGCTGGAGGGCGTAGTCTGAGAAAAATGTACCGGAGCAGGCGGTGTTTTCCCGCACCTGCATGGATATCTCCAGTTTGCCGCTTTTTCCTGCCAGGTCACCGGCGGTATACTCCCTTCCCATCCAGCCAGTACCGGAACTCAAATTTCCAGGGCAGGACCTTGCTGTCCAGCGTCCCCTCATAATAGAGCTTTCCGGCTGGAGCCGCTATCGTTGTCAGGTCGTTGGCGTATTCGACGGCATCGGTGGTGGTCATATTCCGTACAGCGCTGTACCGTCCATAATCCACAATTTTCCCGGCGGAGGACAGGTCAAAGCTGTTGACAACATAGACCTCCGACACCGAGCCGTCCGCGTTTAAATTGACATAGACCACTTCCTCTTTGGAAATGTTCTGCGCGGCGTAAGCGGTCCCGGCGGGCAGAGCGGAAACCGTCACGAGCAGAGCGAGCAGAACTGCGCAGATGCGTCTGAAGCATTTCTTGTATTTTATCATGGAAAACCTCCTATTGTATGGTAACCGGTGTACGTTTCTTTTTGGGAAGAAACAGCTTGTCGAACAGATAGAGCAGACCCGGCAGAACAAACAGAACGATCACAAGGGAGCAGATCGCGCCAACGCCGAGGAAGGTGCCCAGCTGGGCCAGAAGGCCGTTGCTCGAGATGGCGCCCAGCAGAAATCCCGCCACAGACAGAACGCTGCCGCTGGTTAGAATCGAAACGGTGACGGCGGAAACGGTCTCCACCACCGCCTGATTCTTGTCCATGGTCTGCCGGAATTCCCGGTAGCGGTCTGAGAGCAGGATGGCGTAGTCCACCGTTGCACCCAGTTGGATGGAGCTGATAATCAGGTAAGCGATATAGAATACATAGCTGTCGGTAAAATAGGGTAGGGACAGATTGAGCCAGATGGCGGTCTCAATGCTCAGCACCAGGATGACCGGCAGGACAGCCGAGCGCAGAAGGGCCAGCAAAGCACCGCAAATACTGCGAGAATCGCCACCAAGTTCACCTTGACCATGTCCCGCGTCACGGTATTCATCAGATCATAGGTACTCACGCCCTCCCCGGCCAGATGCCACTGGCCCGGATAGTGGGATTCCGCCACGGCGCGTATCTCCGATACCAGCCGGAAGGTGTCCTCCCCCTCGTAGTCCGCCTCTACGGTCAGTACCATGCGGCTATAGTGCTCCGACACCAACTGCGACAGGGTGTCCGGGTCAAAGGTAATCCATCGGGATCTCCGCCCCGGCCATATCCACATAGGAGACGATGCTCTTGATCTCGGGAATGGTATGGAGCTCATCGGACAGGGCCTTTTGACGGGCGGTGCTGTCATTGGGGACCAGCAGCACATAGGTGTCGCTTTTTCCCAAAAGCATCCTCAATCGACGCCGTATCCGCGCCGAGCTGGGTGTCCGGTCCGAACATATGCCCTGCGCCATAGTAGTAGCTGTTGGCGGTAGATGCCAGGTAGGACGGCACAATCACTATGGCGAAGATCGCGGTCATAGGGAGCATCACCCGGCGGACAACCCGGCCAAATTTTGAGAAGTTGGGGAGAATCGTCCGGTGGCGGGTTTTGTCCAGCAGCCTGTGGACAGCAAGGATCAAGGCTGGCATGAAAACGAATACGGTAATCAGGCTGAGGGCCACGCCTTTGGCCAGGGCCAGCCCCAGGTCAGGTCCGATCTGAAACCGCATGAGCACCAGCGCAAGGAACCCGATCACCGTTGTCAGCCCGCTGGACAGGATGGAGCCTGTGGATTTGCAGAGGGCATCCACCATGGCCGTCTCCAGGTCCGGCTGTTCCTCCCGGCACTCTTCAAAGCGGTGAAGCAGGAATACAGAGTAGTCCAGGGATACGGCAAGTGCAGGATGTTCCCCGCCGCGTTGGTGACAAAGGAAATCTCGCCAAAAAATCAGGTTGGTTCCCCGTTGATGGCGATTGCCACACCCAGGCCGCCTAAAACCACCAGCGGTTCCAGCCAGGATTTGGTTGTAATCAGCAGTACCACCAGAACAAACAGCACCACGAAGGCGGCGATCTTTGCGATCTCGAAACGGTGCTGGTGGTGGCGATGGCCGTGGATACCGCACTGCCGGTCATGGCGTTTTCATCGCCGATGAGGGTGCGGATATCCGCCACCGCCTGGAGACGTTTGTCCTCGTCAATTGTCACCGTGAACAGCGCCCGCGCCTTCCTGATAGTAGGCATCTACGGTCTCCTCATCCAATATTTCCAGGGGAGGGTGATGTCCACGGCGTCATCCAGCCACATGACCTCAATACGCCGTCCACCTGCTTCAGCGCCTCCTTGTACGCAAGCGCCTGGGGAATCGTCACGTTCCGCACCATGACCCGGGCGTCCGGAATCCCGCCATCAAATTCCTGCTGCATGACATCCAGGGCGATGGTTGAGGGGGAATCCGGGGGCAGATAATCGGTCATGTCGTAGTTGACGGCGACGAGCTGATTCAGGAACAGGCAGACCGCCGCAGCCAGGATAAAGGCCGCGATGATGATCCAGCGGCGCCTGACAACCAGGGTGTAAAAGTTTCTCATAGCTTCTCCTCCAGGCCGCAGAGGGAACCGTTGATGTTGTAGGATCTTCGTTCTCCTGTATGGACAAGCGCAGGGTATCCCCGGTTATTTTGCCGCTGCCACAGTAGGAAATCGGTCGCATCAGGGTGGCGATCTTCCCCTCGATCCGGCAGCTCCCGTCGGCGGCAATCGTGCCTCGAAAGGGCTGTGTATGCCCCATGAGGCTGATGGTCCCCTCCATGTTTCCGCCTGTAATGCGGCAGCACATGGAGCCGTACCGCAGGCCTAAAGGCGTGTGCATGACAATTTGATAGTTTTGCTCTGACACATCAGGTACCTCCTTTGGCTTTGTTTTGTCCAGAGCAAAGGATAGCGGAAACGGAGGGAAAAAAAACGGTCAAACCGGCCCTGTTTGTGGAATGTCGGTCAAACCGGGGCAGTTTGATGGCCTGCTTCAACCACAAAGACCGGACATTTGTCCGGTCTTGACGGTTGAAACAAAAGGGATATGCGCTTATAATAAGGACAGACAGCGCCACCGTGGGAGGCATGTAAATGAAACGTGAAGACATTTCTCTGCAAACGAAAAGGACGTTTGCCGCATCTCTGAAAAGAATTATGGGAAAGAAGCCGTTTTCAAAAAATCACGGTCAGCGAGATCATCCAGGACTGTAATATGAATCGGAAGACCTTTTACTATCACTTTGAGGATATTTATGCGCTCCTGCACTGGATGCTGCAGGAGGAGGCGATTGAAGTTGTGCGGAACTTCGATCTGCTCGTGGACTATGAGGACGCCATTATCTTTGTGGTAGATTATATTGAAAACAATGACCACATTCTTAACTGCGCTCTAGACTCCATTGGTCTAGATGAGATGAAACGCTTTCTCTATGCTGATTTTATCGGCGCGGGCGAATCTCATCAGCAGCGCGGAAGAAAAATTTGCCGTTACTTTGGACCCTCCCTATAAGCGCTTTTTAACAGAATTTTTCACTGAGGCCCTGGCGGGATCTTTGTGGATTGGCTCAAAAATCACCGGCGGCAAGATCGCGATGAAATCGTCCGGTATTTGTCCGTCACGGTGCGGCGGTCACTGGAGGGAATCTTCCTCGGCCTGCAAGAGGGCTAGCGGCAGGAATCAAAATGACGAGCAAGGGGAAAGCGTCCAGCTTCCCCCTTGCCCGTATACCTTGCCGATATCCTCAATAAAGACGAAAAATCCGAACCCACTTCCTATCAGGATTAGGTTCGAATTTCTCAAGTGTGGTGGAGACTACTGGACTCGAACCAGTGACCTCTTGCGTGTGAAGCAAGCGCTCTAACCAGCTGAGCTAAGCCTCCGTACCGAACGAGGCTTATTATACCAGAGTTTTCAAAAAAATCAAGCCCCAATTTCAAGATTTTCTATTTTTCTGACAGGGAAGAAAGCGGGCCTGTTGCAAAACAGCCAGGCCAAGACTTGCCTCGACAGCATCCTGCGCAAGATCCTGTAGAGGGAACGGTCTTGACCGTTCCGCTTTGCAACAGGCCCAGGAGAAACATTACGCAGTGATGCTGCTGGCCCAGATGGAGAAGGCGTTGAGGTAATGGGGCGCTGAGGTAATCCAGAAGCCATCCGTGCCCTTTATGACAGTGAAGTAGTAGAAGATTTCTCCGGCGTCTGTAGTCTCGGTATTCATGACGAAGAGGTTACCTAGATTGTCGGTGGTGAGATTCGTCTAACTCATAGGCCTCGGAAACCAACTTGGAGTACTGGCTCAGATTCAAAAGCTGCTGTAGCCGATGTCCAGCAGCGATTCCTTGAGTCGTGGGTGGCGAAGAAGTAGACATCGTCCCAGTAACCGTCTACATCTTCCGCCGTCTGTGGTGGCGTCTCAGGCCACAGGACAGCTCAACTGGGTAATGGAATATTCGCCTTCCTGGCTGGCTACGATTTGATGGAAATCGGTGATGTGGAAGGAAATGTCGGAGACGGTCATATGGGACACCGACTTCATGGCGGGGTAGCCGTCCACTTCCACTTTTCCACGGACTCTACGGTGACTTCCGCACCCTGCCCCATGGCAGCGAAACTCAGTTTGAGAGCGGCCTCGTACTGTGCTGATGTAGGATGCGTCATTGGGGAAATCGGGGGCGCGGAGGAATCCAGTGGAGGTGTCAAGGAAGAAAGCCATCGGGCTCTTGGAGGAACATGTCTTTCACGGGATCCTCCGGCTCTGTTGCGGGTTCTGTGGGGGCTTCGGTTGGGGCCTCTGTAGGGGCTTCAGTAGGGGGTTCTGTGGCGGGTTCCGTAGAGGGCTCTGTTGCAGGCGGTGTTTTCGATTGGCAGCCGGCAAACAGACCCAGTGCCAGAAGCAGCGTCAGGGCCAGTGCGAGAAGCCGTTTTCCTTGTTTCATATGTATTTCTCCTTTTTCCTTTTTTGAGGATTTCTGTTGAAATTGTACTACATCACCGCGAAAAAAGCAAGTTTGTTTTTGCGCGATGCAGCGAAAAAGCATGACGGTTTGTCCCAGTCATATGACAGGGACAGCTGGATGTACCGGGGACGAAATTTCGGATGCAGAGGTGGTCAAGCGCTGCTGGGAGACCGAAAGTGTCCCTTTTTCAAGAAATTTTCCTGCAGAGGGGCCGAAAGCGTGCAGATTTCTATTGTACTCAGGAGGAGGATTTGTTATAATAAGCAGAAATGAAAAAATATGGATGTGGATTGCGGTGAAATACAGAACATGGAACGTCGCCCAGCCAGAAGCTGGAGCGGTGCGTGCATTGATGGAAGCTGGTTATTCTCCCTTAACGGCCATGGTCTTGGCAGGGCGGGGTATGGATGACCCAGAGCGTGCAAATGAATATTTAGACTGTCATGCTTCCCTGGCAGATCCCCTGCTGATGGCCGATATGGCTGCGGCCAGGGACCGAATTGCCCAGGCCCTGGAGTGTGGGGAGCGTATGGCGGTTTTTGGGGATTATGATGTGGATGGCGTCACTGCCACCTGCCTGTTGACGGACTTTCTCCGGAAACGGGGGGCGGATTGCCAGACCTACATCCCAGGACGGCTCGGGGAGGGCTACGGCCTGAACCAGGCGGCAGTCCGGCTTCTGGCTGGGCAGGGGGTGACGCCGATTGTCACGGTGGACTGCGGAATTATGGCGGTGAAAGAGGCGGCGCTGTGCCGGGCGCTGGGTGTGGATCTCATTGTCACAGATCATCATGAGTGCAAGAAATCCCTGCCCCGGGCTGTGGCTGTGGTGGACCCCACAGGAAGGACGACAGCTATCCCCACAAGAACCTCTCCGGAGTCGGGGTGGCGTTTAAGCTGGCAGCGGCGCTGGCAGGCGATCAGGAGGCGGTCCTGGCGGAATATGCCGACCTGGTTTGCCTGGGAACAGTGGCCGATGTGATGCCGTTGCGAGGGGAGAACCGGACCTTTGTGGCCCGGGGCCTTGCGTCCCTGCGCCAGACCCAGCGGCCTGGCCTGCAGAGCTTGATGGCCCAGGCGGGCTGTGATGCGAAGAATCTGAACGCCGGCTCTGTTGGCTTTGTTCTGGCGCCCCGAATCAACGCGCCGGGCGGATGGGGAAATTGATCTGGCCATGGATCTGTTTTCACCCAGGACCCAGCCCGGGGCGAGGAAGTGGCCAGCCGGTTGTGCGACCTCAATAAGCAGCGGCAGGACATTGAGTTGGAGATTCACCGCCAGGCCAAGGAAATGCTGGACGGGCAACAGGCCCCGGAGGCCATTGTGCTGGCCAGCTCCAGCTGGCACCAGGGGTTGTGGGCATTGTGGCCTCCCGCATGGCAGAGGAATTCTGCTGCCCTACCTTCCTCATTTGCCTGGAGGGGGGGAGAAGGGGAAGGCCAGCTCCCGTTCTTATGGCGGCTTCAACTTGTTTGCCTCCCTGACCCAGCTGTCGGATCTGCTGGAGAGCTATGGAGGTCATGAGCTGGCGGCGGGCTTCACCATTTTAGAGGAGAACATTCCGGCCTTCCGGGAGGCGGTGTGCCAACTGGCCCGGAACTATTATCACAAAAAGCGGCCTGCGGACGCTTCTGCGCGTGGACTGCGCCGTGCCTGCGGAGCTGCTGACCATGGCCAATGTGGAGGCCCTGTCGTCCATGGAGCCCTGCGGGGCGGGATGTCCGCGTCCGGTGTTCTTGCTGGAGCATCTTCAGATTGAGCATCTGACGCCAGTGGGCGGCGGCCGGCATCTGCGCCTGCGGCTGCGCCAGGGGCGTATCTGGCTCAATGCCATTTGTTTTTCCGCTACGGCGGAAAGTCTGGGATATTTCGAGGGGGAGCTGGTGGACCTTGCCTGCACCCTGCAAATCAATGAATTCGGGGGAACCGCTCAGTCCAGGTGAACCTTTTGGACGTCCGGCCCAGCTGTCCGTGCCCTTGCCCGGATGACGAATCCCCCTACCACCGCCTGGCAGACCGGACCCTGGCGCCGGAGGAAGTGGCGGAGCTGATGCCAGAGCGGCAGGCTTTGGGGGATGTCTGGCGGTATCTGTCCGCTTGCGGTCCACGGTTTCAGGTGGAGCCGGTGTGCCTGTGCCGGAAGATTGTCCGCGGCACCGGCAGGCCCCTGGGGCTGTCTCAGCTGCTTACCTGCCTGGATATTTTCCAGGAGGGTGGGCTTCTCACCCTGGGCGGCAGCATAAATTTATCACCATCACCTTGACTGCGGGAGCTCCGAAGGCTGATCTCACACAGAGCGACACCATGCGGTATCTACAGCAGTTGAAAGAGAGCTGATTTCATGGAAACCTTTGCCGAGCATTATGAGTCCATGCGGCGCACCATTCTGAAGTGTATGCCAGGGGCAGATATGGAGCTCATTGACCAGGCGGTGCGCTATGCCAAGGAGCAGCACGAGGGGCAGTTGCGGAAGGATGGTTCCCCCTATATCATCCACCCCCTGGCAGTGGCGGAGATTGTGGCGGAGATGGGCCTGGATACCGACGCCATTTTAGGCGCGCTGCTGCACGACTGCATTGAGGATACCCCAGCACCCACGATGAGATTGCCAAGCGGTTTTGGCCAGGTGGTGGCGGAGCTGGTGGAGGGCGTTACCAAGCTGACCCGGGTGGAATATTCCACGATGGAAGAGCAGCAGATGGAAAATCTGCGCAAGATGTTCATGGCCATGTCGAAGGACATCCGGGTCATCCTCATCAAGATCGCCGACCGGCTGCACAATACTCGGACCATGCAGTTCCAGACTCCCGCCAAGCAAATTTCCAAGTCTATGGAGACCATGGACATCTATGCCCCCTGGCGCACCGTCTGGGTATGCAGAAGGTCAAGTGGGAGCTGGAGGACAGCAGCCTCAAATATTTAGACCCGGAGGGGTATAACGGGATTGTGGACTATCTCCAGGCCCATGAAGAAGAGGATGCGGCATTTATGAAGAGCATCCAGTCCCGGATTACCACCCGCCTGTCGGCGGTGGGCATTCACGGCAGCATTTACGGCCGCATCAAGCATGTGTACTCCATCTACCGGAAAATGAAGGACCAAAACAAAACCATAGAGGAACTGTACGACCTGTATGCGTTCCGGGTCATTGTGGATACCATTCCCGATTGTTACAATGTTTTGGGTCACATTCATGACCTGTTTAACCTGGTGCCCGGCCGGTTCAAGGACTATATCTCTACGCCCAAACCCAATATGTACCAGAGCCTTCACACCACGGTCATCGGCTCCCAGGGCATTCCCCTTTGAGGTGCAGATCCGCACCTGGGAAATGCACCAGACGGCGGAATACGGCGTTGCCGCCCATTGGAAATACAAGCAGGGGGCGCCGGCAGCGGAGAGGAGAAGAGCTTTTGAATGGGTCCGCCGCCTGCTGGAGAGCCAGCAGGACACCGATGCGGAGGATTACGTCCACTCCCTGAAGGTGGATATGTTCAACGACGAGGTCTTTGTGTTTACCCCGGGGCAATGTGATCAACCTCCCCCGCCGGTTCCACCCCCATTGACTTCGCCTATGCCATTCACTCTGGCGTGGGCAACTCCATGGTGGGGGCGAAAATCAACAACCGGATTGCCGGGTTTGACGCAGTCTTTGCACAATGGGGACATTGTGGAGATTCTCACCTCCAAAACGGCCAAGGGTCCCAGCCGGGATTGGCTGAATATTTGTAAAAGCAACCAGGCCCGTTCCAAGATCAAGCAGTGGTACAAGCGGGAGAAGCGGGAAGAGAACATCGTCCATGGCCGGGCCAGCTTTGAGAAGCGAGATGCGGCGGATGAATTTCAACCCCGCCGATTTGCAGGATGACGAGCTCCTGGCTCAGCTGCTGAAGAAGCTGAGCTTTGACTGCCTGGATGACCTGTACGCCGCCATCGGCTATGGCGGTCTGACTGCCGTCAAGGCGGTGGGCCGGATCGGGATGATCTGCTGAAGTACACCCGGGGCATTCAAAATCCCACCCGGGACGGCAATGTGAACCCCTGCGCACCAATCCCGACGCGCCCAACCCAAACCGGCACAGCGTCAACGGTGTGATTGTGGAGGACATTGACTCCTGCATGATCAAGTTTGCCAAGTCTTTGCACGCCGGTGCGGGGGATCCCATTGTGGGCTTTATCACCAAGGGCTTTGGCGTGTCCATTCATCGGGCGGACTGCCCCAACGCCCAGAACCGGACGGATCCCCGCCAGGCTGCCCGTTGGGTCCGGGTTCGCTGGGCCCAGGAGGAGAATCAACCCTTTACCACCACCTTGGAGCTGGATTGCACCACCCGGGATGGGTTGCTCCTGGACGTAGCCACCGTCATGACCTCTGCCCGGGTCCGGGTCAAGGAGCTGACAGGCCGGGACCTGCCCGGGGGCCACAGCACCTTTACGGTGTCTTTCGAGGTGAAGGATGTGGCGGAGCTCAATACCATTCAGACCAAGCTTTTGAATATCCGGGATGTAGTCGGCGCCCGGCGGGGCCAGAATTGACAGGCGCCCCGTGGTAAATGGGAGTCAGAGAGAACCGGCGTCAGCAAGCGGCAGGCGCCGCAGGAAAGGAAGTGCAGCCATGCGGGCTGTGGTGACAAGGGTGGCTTCTGCCTCTGTGCAGGTGGAGGGGATTTCTCATCCTCCTGGGGGTGGGCCCCCAGGATGGAGAGGCACAGTGCAAGGCTCTGGCATGGAAAAATCTTGGGCCTGCGGGTGTTTGAGGATGAAAAACCGGGAAGATGAACCTGGGGCTGGAGCAGGTAGGGGGGCAGATTCTGGTGGTGAGCCAGTTTACGCTCTATGGCAATTGCCGGAAGGGCCGCCGCCCAAGCTTCACGGAAGCTGCGCCGCCGGAGCTGGGCGAAGCGATGTATGAGCGTTTTCTGGAGCTGTGCCGGGCGGGAGGCTTCCGCCTCAGCATGGGAAATTTGGCGCCCATATGGAAGTGACTTCGGTCAACGACGGGCCGGTCACACTGCTGTTGGATACAGACCAGCTGATGGAAGCGAGGAGATCGTCATGATACACGTGGAAACGTTGCCATTGGGGCCCTTGGGCACCAATTGCTATCTGGTATACCGGGAGGGAAGCGATACCAATGCCTGGTCATCGACCCCCGGTGCGGAAGGCAAAGCGCTTGCGGAGAAGCCCGGAAGCGGGGGGCTGCAGCTGACCGCCATTGCCCCTGACCCACGGCCATTTTGACCACGTGGGAGGGGTCAAGGCCCCTGCAGAAGACCACTGGGTGTGCTGTCTGGCTCCACCGGGGAGATTTGGCCCTGCCGGAGTCTCTGACCGCCGGGCCCCTGGAGCCCACCGACTTCTATTGCGGTGGGGATACGGTGGAGCTGGCGGGAATTCCCATCCAGGTGTATCACACCCCGGCCATACGCCGGGCTCGGTGTGTGCCTTTGATGGAGGGGGCTCTTTTTCCGGGGATACCCTGTTTGCCCGCTCCTGTGGCCAGGTGGACCTGCCCGGCGGCAGCGGGCCCAAATGGTTGAAACCATGAAGGTGTTGCAGAATCTGCCCTTTGAAGGGCCGGTGTACCCGGCCACGGCGACGGCACCACTCTCCGGGAGGAACGGCAGTGGAATCCCTACCTCAGGGGGATGCGGAGCGAAACTGCTGACCGGACACGAGGAGCGCTTATGCCATTGAACAGCTTCAGCTGTCCCTGTTTCCCGGGAGCATATGGAACCGGTGCATGGCCCCTTCCAGGGCGATGGCGCTGAGTCCGTCCTCTTCCCGTGGGGCCGCCTATCTCACGGCGACTACGACCATTTGGTACCATGGGCAGAAGTCCCAGTGTACACGCCGGATGCGCCTGAGTCAGAGACGGTGCAGCTGCGCAGGCGTTTGCTCCAGAGGAGCTATTACGGAGCTGCCTGCCCGGCTGCCGGAGCCGCCCCCCTGGGGGCTTTGGCTGGAGTGCGTCCCACGAAAATAACGACCAAGTTTTTCTGGAGGGGGGCTCCCTCCGGTCTGCCGGGACCATGTTGAAGCAGATTTACTATGTTACCCTGCCCGGCGGCAGCTGTGTCTGGAGGCTTCTCAGGCCACGGTGCAGGCGGCTCGTTTGCTGGAGCCCCGGGATATCTCCGTCTATGTGGGGATTCCGTTCTGCGGCACCCCCACCACCACGGCGTGCCAGCTGAACCGGCCGCTGGATCTCATAGACCGCAGTTTGGATCTCACCGGCCGCCTGGAATACACGGTGGAGGCCGGCCGGCCGGATACCATCACCCAGGAGAAGCTCCAGGTGCTGGCCCGCCACGGAGTGGGCCGGGTGAGCATCAACCCCCAGTCCATGGACGACCGGGTCCTGGCCCTTTGCGGCCGGCGGCATAAGGCTGCCCAGATTCCCGAGGGCTTCCGGATGGCGTAAGGCGTGCCTGTATAACATCTACTATGATGGAAGAGCTCCACTCCATTGTCGCCCTGGGGCGCTGGGGCCACGAGCAAAGCGAATTTCCCCGGCGGCCGGCTGGAGCGATTTGCCAACCCCCCAAATTTCCCCAGCAGTATATGGAGCGGCTGGGCCATGTGATTGAGGAAAAGCAGCGGCTGATCCAGCTGCTGCGGCAAGGAAAGGAATAGACTATGGATCTCCTGTTTTCCGGTGTCACCATCGTCACCATGGACGAGGCGATGCATGTGCACTTCGGCGCTTATCTGGGTGTCACAGGTACGAAAATTTCATACATCAGCAAAGATCCCCGCCCCAGGCGCCGAAGAAAATTATGGACGCCAGCGGCATGGTGCTGATGCCAGGGCTCATCAATTGCCACACCCATTTGGCCATGAGCCTGCTCCGGGTTGCGCGGAGGACTGCGGCCTGAGCCGGTGGCTCAGCGACAATGTGCTCCCCGGGAGGACCGGCTGATGCCCGGTCAGCCCGTGCCGGGGTGATGCTGTCCTGGCGGAGTGCCTCCGGTTTGGCGTTACCTCGGTGTCGGATCTCTACGCGTTCCCGGAGGTAACCGCCCAGGCTGTGGCGGGAGGTGGGGGCTGAAGGCGAACATTGCTCCGTCCATGACCCTGTTTACGGACGAAACCGAGGACTTTGATTTTGAAAAGGACCCGGATTGCCGGAAGCTGCAGGAGCTGGTGGAGACCTGGCACGGCTATGATAGCGGGCGCATTCGCATTGACGCCGGCATCCATGCCCCCTATACCAGCCACTACAAGCTCTGGGAGCCCCTCAGCGCCTATGCCAGGGAACAGGGGCTCCGGATGCAGGTGCACCTGTCTGAGACGGCAGGGGAGGAGACAGAGTGCCGAGCGATGTGGTTTGACTTCCACCCAGCTGCTGGACTGTCACCGGGTGTTTGAGGTGCCGTTCGTAACCGCCCACTGCATTTACCTGAGCCGGGAGGATATAGCCTGCTGGCCCGGCAGGAAATCAGCGCCGTACACTGCCCGGTGGCCAACCG